>Ga0208457_1000036_pt1 | contig 207614 bp, 260 predicted proteins | sample June2015DPH_10_1_FD_185513 | JGI IMG/M metagenome (GOLD analysis project Ga0208457, IMG submission 185513) | Peatland microbial communities from SPRUCE experiment site at the Marcell Experimental Forest, Minnesota, USA - June2015DPH_10_150... | ecosystem: Environmental > Terrestrial > Soil >... | reverse complement strand
CATGGTCCGCCGAGTCCGCCACGGGGTTGTACCCGCTCTCGAAGTCCGCCCCGAACCTCCCGAGGCGTTCGAGCTTCGAGAGGACGGGCTTGAGCACCTGCCCGTACGTGCCCTTGTCGAACCGGTTGTACCCGACCAGCGTCCCCTCGCTGCGCTCCAGGATGAACCCCTTGCGACGCGGCGTGGCCCCCTCGCCGAGGGTCGGGCCGAGGGGCTTGCCGCCGCTGTCCGTGGGATGGTCGAAGTCCTGGTCGGCGAAGTGCGTCTGGTCGTCGACCTGGAACTTCCCCTGCGTGCTCACGGAGGTGCGCTGCCACGGGTCGGCGGTCGTGCCGAGCACGCTGTCGAGAAGGTCGGTCTGGAGGACCTCGGGGGGGAGCGGGTAGTCGAGGGAGAACTCCTGGACCCTCGTAACCCGCTCGGAATAGGACACTACGTCCTGTTTACCGTTGAGGTAACGGTCGGACGTCCGGGCTCCGGGCTGGAGGCAGACCGTGTATTCCCGGCTGCCGTCCGGCATGACCGTGGGGACGACGGAGGAGGCGTCGGGACGCACCGCCGGGCCCTCGAAGGACATCCCGGCGTCGGAGTACCTGACGTGCCGGGATGTGACCTGCCGCCAGGTGCGCCGGTGCGCGTCCACCGTCTCCCTGTCGAACCCCCGGGACGACTTCTCCCACCCGGCGTTCGTCCTCTCGGAGTACCCCTCCACGTTCGACGACGCCCGCTGGCCCGGGTAGGCCTTGCGGAAGTTGCCCCGCTTGCGCTCGTTGAGCCCGGGTATGCCCTCGAACTCCTTCATGGCAATGGCGTCCAGCGCCCGCTTGGCGTCCGACACGACCCATGCCAGGATGGCGATCTGCGAGTGCCCGCCCACGTAGGTCACGGGCACGCAGAGGCACTTCGACAGCTCCTCGGGCATCTGGACGTCGGTGGACTCGTAGGAGCTGTGCGTGCAGGGGAGGAGCCCGACCTCGCGGTACACGACCTTGGTGCGGAGGTCCTCGACGCTGCACACGTGCCTTTCCCAGTCCACGGACATGACCGTGCCGATGAAGACCCGGTACTCCTCCATGTCCCTGGTGTGCTGGGACATGGGATCCTTGTAGTTGGCGGTGACGCTTCCGGGTATCGGCATGCCTATCCATTACCCCCTTGGCCGAAGTTTTGCAGCAGGACCGGCGGGGCGGGGGCGGTGGGATTGCCGGTGGTCGCGGTGCCCTTGGTCCCCTGCAGTGCCTGGACGTTGGGGAGGGACCTTCCTCCCGTGACGAACACGCCGAGGCGGTCCGCCAGACTGGTCCCCTGCCCGCTTTTCGCCATGTCGGGCTGGGTGCTGTCCACCAGGCTCGTGTCGTCCCCCACGTCCCCCGGCTTGGGGGTCTGGAGCTCAATGACCGAGTCCATCTCTATCGAGTCGTACCCGATGCTCGATGTGCCGTTGGTGCTGCTGGCAAGGGAGGCATTGAGCGCGTTGCTCAGCTCCGTGCTCGCGTCGCCAGAGCTCGGCGAGACCAGCCCGGCGAACAGGAAGACGTTCACGCCCCGGACGCTCCCCGCCGCCTGCGGGTTAGCATTGGCGCGGAGCACTCCGAGCCGGGAATCGCTGATCGCCGTGTTGACGTCCAGCCACCTTCCCCACGGGAACGGGGTCACGACTTCGTATCCCTTCTCGTCCGTGTAGGGCTGGCAGGTCAGAACTTTGGTGCAGTAGGTCTTGGTTATCCCGTTCTGGAGCCAGTTCTCCTTGCGGAAGAACGGCTGGCCCACCTGGATGCTCGATCCTCCGTCGAGCTTTTGGTCTTCGGCAGTGGCCTTGTCATTCTGGACCCGGAAGCTCTTGGTCCTGGTGTCGAACCTCGTGGCCCATAGGGAGCCCAGCTTCTCCTTCCTGTGCATGAGGTACTCCCATTCCTCCTTGTCGAAGGGGGAGTTCGACGGCTGCGGGAGGGTGGCGGGGTTCCCGAGGAGCCGGACCGCAGGATCCGTGGACTGGGCCCCCGAGTCGCCGGTCGAGGAAGATTGGGAAACGGGGTTCAGCCAGCCCGGGCTCTGCCAGCTCGTGTTGTTGGCGGGCAATGACTTCAATGCTCCCGTTTCGTCGGTGGACGGCGGCACCGTCCACTGCATCACCAGGTTCCTTTGGCTGGAATAGGTGGTGATCTGCCTGTCGGTACCGTCGGACCCCTTTATGGTCTGGATGCCCGGCAAAAGGGGGCGCTTGCGGATGGTATCGAGCATTACCTGCATCGTGGCGGTCCCCCCCTGCTGGTACGAGATGCCGATGTTCTTGATGTATCCGTACATGTCCCTGTGGGGGATGTACATCGGGAACCCGAGCCGCAGTTCGGGACGCAGCGGGATGGACAGGTTGTAGGTGCGGTACCCACGGTTTGCCCGGTTGAGCTCGCTCACCGCATAGGTATACAGGCCGATTATGTCCCCGGCTTCGATGAAGGGCATCTGGCGGGCTGGCGTCTCTCGAAGGCCAAACTTGCAGAGCTTGGGGATGTCGATGTGCTCGACCACCGGGAGCAGGCCGTTGGACGGGGTCTGCAGTTGGAAATCGGCCATCCAGTTCGCCTCCAGGGACATGCGGGTGGCCGTCACCGCCGCCTCGTCCTCCGATTCCGACTCCGATATTATCTCGCTGAGGCTTACCACGAACGGGTTGGCCCCCTCCCGGATGTAGCTGGCGGCGCTGACGGCACCGGGGGTGCCGGAGCCGGTGGAACCGGGGGAGGAGGGCGGAGTGCCTATGTCGGTGACGTCCAGGTTGTAGAACGGGGGCTTGAATATGATGGCCCCATCGAGGTCCTGGTAGCCCTCGTACCCGAGCAGGTTGGCGAGCGTGCGAATCCTTTCCAGGCGCGACACTATCTTCCCGTCCAGGAGCGTTATCTGCCCCACTGCCATCTCGGGAAGGTACTTGCGCATGAGGTCGGCCTTGAAGAACTTGTCCGCCACGGCCTCGGACGGCGACATGTTGGGCGCGAGGGTATTCCTGGACGACCGCTTGTTGGGGGCCATGCCCTTGGCATCGTCCGGGGTATGGGTGAGCGTGTCCGGAAGGGTTGCCGCATCGTAGTCCGATGCGACGGCCTTGTTGAAGTCGTACCCAAGGATGCGGACGTCCCTCACTATGTTGGTTAGCGTCGTCTGCCACCTGTTGACGTACCCCGCCTGGACGGCGTCCGCCCAGTCGTTTTGGCCTTTGCTAAGGGACGCCTGCTGCACGGCATTGAGCTGGAAGCCCTCCGTAGTGACGGACCGCAGGAACGTGTTCGCCAGGGCCACGTAGGGATTCATGTCGGCCTGGTTGGATTTCATCGCAACGACAGCATTGGGGGAGTTCGTCATCAGGGCGACCGCCAAGTCGATGTACATCACGTCGAGGAAGCGGAGCATGCCCACCATGTTGACCGAAATCTGGAGTGCCGTCCCGGTGTCGGCGTGGGATATGTTGGATACAAGTCCTTTGAATACACGGTAATAGAGGGTATTCCCGTTCTGGGAGGGAAAGTATCCCTTGGCGAACACCTGCACCTGCATCATGGGCTCGATGACGTTGTTCCCGCCCGGTGCCTGGAACAGGTACTTCTGGTCGCTCGGGACCGACAGGCTGAAGCTGCCGGACGGCACGAGGTTGTCGACGTCGTAGGAGGCGGTGAAGGAATCCAGGTAGTCGTTGAAGCTGACCACCGTATACAGGCCGTCGCTTTGGTTCTTGGCGTCCTTCGAGTTGATGTAGGGGTTTATGAGGTATGGCCGTCCCTCCAGGTACACCACGACGTCGGGCGCTGTCTTGACTATCTCCCGTTCCTGGACCGATTGCGAGATGTTGCGAATTGCATTTGCCATATAATGCCTATACTATAAACGGTATGAACTCCCCTGGATTGAACATGATGGAGCTAGGGGTGGGGGTGCTGGTGCCTCCTGTGGCAACGCCCTCTAGGGCGACGTCAGAATACACGGACGGAGGCAGGAGGCCCGTGGCAAGCCCGCTTCCGGAAAGCGGCAGGATCGTAATCTGCCCCGTGCTGGAGTCCGAAGAAGGATTTTCCTGCGCCTGGTACGATGCCGCCCCGTAGGAATGCCCCCTTTCCACGTTGGTCTGTATCCCCCACCGGCTGTACGGGGAGCCCTGCCTCGGCCTTTCCTTCCATGCCAGGAACGAGAAGGTAAACTCCGCCCGGAACGGATGGTCGGCGTCCAGCGTCACGCTGAGCTCGTCGAACATCCCGCTCCATATGAAATTGCCCACGATGAGCCGGAGGTCCTGGTGCTTCTTGATGCGCCTGCGCGTGAAGCCGGGGGCCAGCGGGCCCTCGTCGGCCTCCTCCCCCTCGAACCAGTAGCCGTTGTTCTCGTACACCATGGTGAGCTGCTGGAGGTTCCGCCAGGATTCCGTCAGGTAGGCGTAGTCGTCCGTGAGGCCATCGGCGAAGTACTGGCCCGGCGTGTGCCCCGTCATCGACACCCTCACGAGCCCCTCCCCCCACAGCCCGAACTGCCAGCCTCCGCGGGCGAACGTCTGCGAGTCCTCCGTGTTCCTGGATACCTGGGCGGTCTGCGGGTTGATGAGGAACCTGTAGATCGCATTGAAGCTGGGGTCCGGCTTCCCGCTGCTGGGGTTGACGCCCCGGTGCGGGATGACCACCGCGACGTAGTCCGTGAAGGCCTGCTTGGCGGCGGTGACGTAGAAGTCGGACGTGGCGGCGAGGCTGGTGCCCGCGATCGCCGTGGCGTTCTCCGGGATGAAGCGCTTCTCCCCGCGGATCGGAAGCTGCATGGGGGGGACGGCGCTCACCCTGGGGTTGTTTATCCCTATGTCGCTGACATCGTTGGGGTTGCTGCCGACGTTGGCGGGCGGCGGGTCTATCGGCGTCAAGTCCAGGACCTGCGGGGACGGGAGCGTGCCGACGTTCGGACCCCGTTTAGCGCTCACTATGGCGGACGGGAATGTGGGTGCGCTTGCCATGCTATTCCTTTAGCCGCCTTTCCAAGGCGGACACCAAAGCCCTCAATTCAGGAAGCGTGGAGTTGTTTTTTATCATGTTGGCCTTTTTGCTTATAACCCACACATTTTCTTTGATATATCCTTTGGAGTTGTCCAAACGATCCAAAGAAGGACTAAAGTCGTAATCCTTATGAGTACCGGGCTTGAGCGGGGTTCCGAAAACGGGACAAACATCTGGGACGACAATATCTGTGAATTTCAGGCTGAATTCCATGCCTTTTCTTTTAGCCCTTGTTTTAACTCTTTGAAACATTCTATACTCAACGGTGTTTGTTTTGCCGTGAGTCCTTCGACCTTGCCTACTCCTACCACAATTCGAACAACTAATGGTTTTTTTACAGCCCAACTGATTTCCCGTAACGATGGTGGGGATTCTGTTTCCACAATCACAAACACATTCCCACATGAGCTGACCATGCTTGTTTTGACCAGCAGAGGCAACAACAGTTAGTTTGCCGTAGCGTAAACCAATACGATTGATGATACGTTTGACTCCCAAGGCCCGAACACCAGAAACTTTGTGGTTGTATTCTTCCTGGCTGAGGTTTTTCCACATTCTCTTGAGAGCTTCGCTTTTCTTTGGATAATACATAGTTACCACGCTGGGGAAAACATGTATCCCAAGGTCCTCTCCACCTGAAATACGAAATTAAAATCAAATTTGAATGGATTTTGGGCATCCATCTGCCAAGTCAGACTCTTGAAGTATCCGCTATAAGTCGAACCCCTGAACTTCATCATCACCGTCCCCCTGGTCGCCACGTCGTTGTTCCGGGCGTTCTTGGCCGTGGCGGAGAGCGCCACCTCGGGGGACCACTCGTCCACCCCCACCTGCTCCTTCTTCCCCCACATCCCGCCCTGGTTGTTGAGCCAGTAGATGCCGTTGTTCTTGAACATGAGGAGGAACTCCATGAACGCGTCCTGCGCCGCCACGCGGAACGCCTCGCTCGGGTCCGGGGTCCCGGCTATCAGCCCTATCTGCTGGTTGTAGAACGTCGTGTCGTCCTGTATGAGCCTCTCCTCCACCACGCCCGACGCCCGCTGGTCGGCCAGGTCGGGGAAGCTCCCCGCCCCGGACTGGAAGACCTTGAAGCCGCTCGTCACGAGCTGCGTGACCTGGTCGTCCGCCACGGCGGTGCTGAAGAAGTCCGTGAGCCCGAACTGGTTCATGAAGACGCCGGTCGTGCAGTTGCCGGTGATGACGTCGGCCTGCATCCCCCACATCGTTATGTGCCAGCCCGTGCGGGTGCGCTGCGGGGTGAAGACGTGCTTCATGGCCACGTTGAAGTTCTTCATCGAAGCGTTGAGCTGCACCTGGATCGGAGCGCCGGAGCTGTCGGACAGGAGCTCGACGTCCCTTCCCTTGAGCGCGATCTCGAAGACCACCGGCGTGACGGAGCCCCTGACCTTGGGGTTGCCGGTGACGAGGCTCCTGTCCGAGTACCACGGCACCTCGTCGAGCCCGTCCGGGTTGATCACGTCCGGGAACAGGACGTTGAAGTCCACGGTGGGCTGTTCGAGGACGACGGACTGGATTTGGGAGGCCTCCCTGGAGAACTGCAGCGGGGGCAGCCCCGTGTTCCCGGTGGCGTCGCTGCTCGAAGGCACGGCGGGGGCGGCATTGCCCGTGGCAGTGGGGAGCCCCTTCTGCACGTACTTCTGCGTTTCCGCGGGAAGGTGCGAGAGCCAGTCGTCCCCGTACAGGTTGGTGGCCTTGTTGACCGCCGTGGGCCCGGCATCGTATGCGGCGAGCTGCCTGGCCGGGTCGTTAGGATACTCCTTCTGCAACTGGCTGAGGACCGCCACCCCGGCGGCGGCATTCCCGTCTATGGAATCGAGCGACGCGGAATTGTAGGGAGGCGGAAGGCCCGCCGCCGTCTTTGGCTCCACCTGCATGGCCCCCAGGGCCCCGGCGGAGCTGGTCAGCGTCGTCCCATCGGGATTGAACTGTACCCCCCCGTATGATTCGTTGTTCAGCACCGCCTTGGCCAGCGAGGAGGATACACCCTGTAGTTGGCACTGCTGCTGGACGGCGAAGATGACGTTCTGATCCGGCATGGTTAAAAGTCCGCCAAGCTAGTGGTGGTTTTTTTCGTGCTCTTCTTGGCCTTGTCCAGGATGGCCGATCCAGCCTGCGTTGCGCTTTGGACGGACGTCTCCTTGCCGTCCAAAATGGAGTTCGGGTCGCCCGTCGACGCCTGCACCGTCCCCTGGGTGGTATTGTATTGGAAGGTCTGCACGCTGATGCTCGGAGTCTTCTCCTCTTTTGCCTTGGCGGCTTCTGCGCCCGTGCCGGTCGCCGCCTCTCCCGGCTGTAGCGCCGGAGGCACGGCTATGCCATAGAACTTGTTGTAGGCGTCGAGGCCCATTATGGTGTGGAGTGCCTTGATGTCGCCCAGGGCGTTTACCCTTTCGTCCCTGGTGGCCAGCTTCCCCGTTTGGTAGTCCTGGAGGGCCTTCTGCGCATTGTCCGTGACGGCGACCTCGCTCTTGAGCTTGGCCTGCAGGTTGCGGAGCTCCGTCTCCTTCTGCTGGACGGCCCCTTTCTTTTCCTGGTCGTCCGGGGCCGCCGCGGCGGCGGCCTTGGCCGTGGTCAGGTCCGCCTGCGTCCTGTCGATGTCGGCCCGCATGTTCTGCTGGATGACCTTCGCCTTCTCCAGGTCGGCCCAGACGCTGCCGGGCCCCTTGTATCGTGCCTCCTGCGCCACGTCCGCGGCGGCGGCCAGGCCCGTGGCTTTCTCCGCCTCGACCCTCTGTCCCGGGGTGCCGGTAAGCAAATGCGACGGATGCATTGCGACGTCCGCGATGTCCGTGACCAGCCCCAGGAACTGGTTGAACAGGATGTCGCGAATCTGCTTGAGGTAGACGTCGGTGCCCGTGAGCGCCGCACCGAGGTCCTTGGCCATCTGGGTCGTCTGCTGCGCCCCCGCCGCCTTGGCGGCATCGGCATACCCCTTCGCCAGCGGGGAGCCCGCGGTGAACATCTGCATGAACGTGTCGAAGTCCCCCGCCAGCCCCTCGGCCGCCTTCGCCTGGTTCTCGGTGCTGTCGCTGAGGGCCTTCACCACGTCCTGCTTCCCCGCCCCCGGCTGGAGCCCCAGGTACCCAGCGATCTTCTCGTATTGCGCGTCGGGGAGGCCGCCCTTCATGGCTTCCTGGATCTGCGCCCCCGCCCCCGCCAGGACGAAGGTCCTCTGCCTGTATATGTCCTCAGGGTTGAACTGGAGGGCCTCCGACACCTTGTTGATCTCCATGTTCCTCTGCGCCAGCGTCTCGGGATGGAGCATGAGCGTCTTCCACACGTCCTGCTTGTTTCCCCCGACCTGCGCCCGCATCAGTATCTCCGGTATCTTCGTCATGTTGAGGGCCGCCTGCATGGCGGGCCCCTGGAACGGCTGGTGGGAGAACTCCAGGGCGGCGGCCGGACTGTGGGGGTTGAGGAGGAGGTTCTGGGTGGCGGTCAGGGCCTGGCGGCTCGTCTGGAGGTTCTCCAGGGACGAGCCGACCGCCTGCTTCCTCGCCGCATCCCCCACCCCCGTCAGGACCTGCCCCGCCAGGATGTTGGCCTTCTGCACGGCATTGCCCCCGGGGGCGGCGAGCGCCGAGGCGCTCACCCCCTGCCCCGCAAGCCTCTTCTCCGCCTCCTCCTGGCTCATCCCGGCGCTCTTGAAGGCGTCGACCAGGTTGTCGTAGGCCTCCTGCGCCTGCTCCCCGACGTTCTGCTTTTGCGTCGCGGCGGTAGCCTGGAGGACCTCGGGCGGCATATGCAACGCCAAGTAGGCCCCGAGCTCCGGGGTCGTCTTCGTCATCATCATGGCCTTCATGGCGTCGGACACCTGCTCGGACGTCATTATCCCGGTGTGCCCGAGCATGCGGAGCGCCGAGGTCACGTCCTCGATGCCCCTCGCCATGTGGTCGAACTGCCCCGTGATGTCGTCGATGATCTGGATGTACTTCGTGGAGGTCATCCCCGACGCCTTGGTGTCCTCATTGAGCTTGTTGAAGAAGGCGTCCGTGCTTTCGAGGGACTGGTGGTACTGCATCAGGAGCTTCATGATCTGCTCCGTGGCGGCCCTCTCGTCCAGCCCCGCCAGCCTCGCCCCGCCGTAGACCGTGGCGGCGATTCCCTGCCCCGCCTTCCCGCCCGCCAGGCCGATGACGTTCCTGGAAAGGTCGCTTCCCGCCTCCGCAAGGTCCCCGACGCTGACCCCGAACTTGTTTATCGTCTCGGCTATCTGGAGGTTCTTCTCGTAGGTCTGCCCGTACATGTTCATGCCGGGGGTGAGGTTCATGCGCACGTTCTGGAAGGCCTGCCCGGGCTGCCCCCGACCGGCGGCAAACAGGCCGCCGCTGGTCCCTATCTTGTCAAAAATGTCTTGGTTGCTCGCGACCATCATGTCAAAGCTTTTCTTCAAAGCGTAGAGGATGGTCCCCAAGCCCGCCAAAGCCGCACCCCCCGATTCCGCCATCAAGCCCTCTGTCCACGATCCCCCTCCCGACACGATCCTGCCCATTCCCGCTGCTGCTCCCGCACCAATCTCTCCCTCCGTTCCCACATCAACGGCCGCTCGTCGTAGTATCTTCGTGGTCTGCTGGCGGTCGAGCCACCCAAGAGGCCCCTTGCGACCGCTGATTTGACCGGCCATCCGACCCAACTGCTTTTCGTCCATGCCCCTTATCTCTTCGGCAAGCTTCTTGAGTTCCTCCTTGCTCTTTGCATCCATTACCTTTGTATCTGGCCTGCCCGTTGCGTCCATGGGGACGCCACCCAAGAACCTTTTCACAACATCGCCCTGATCAGCAACCTTGCGTGTAAACTGACCGCGTGCTTCCACCGTAGCCGGGTGCCTTTCCACTACTTTCATAAGCGGAGCAAGCACTCTGACGGAACTGAGGGTCTGGAAAATCAGGCCGTGCATCTTCTTGGCCTTTTCGTTGACCGCCTCGATGCTCAAGGCCGCCCCCTTCATGGTTGTGGAGAATTCGTCTACCATGCTGGAATCAAATGCGTTTTTCAGGTTTTCTTTGGCATCTCCGGCTTTTTCCTTTATCTTTCCCAAAAGCTTGTCGATGGCATCAAGAGATTTAATGGCCGCTATCTGGTTCCCCTTTCCGTAATCGGGGTCCTTGCTCATCCTCATAGCCACTGCACGCATTTCCTCAAGTTGTTTCTTTACGTTGCCTAGTGTCTTCCCGTTAAAAAAGTCCGACCTGTTCATGTCATGTACGGTCTTGAGGATTTCCCGAAAGTCCATCCTTGAAGCCTCGAACCAACTAGCGGCAGCCTTCGCATCGGTGGCTACCCTACCGCCTTTCTCGACAATGCGATCCATTATGTCGAGGAATTTCCGTCCGCTCTCGACGAGCATGTCGGTCGTCGCGGAAATGACCAAGTTGAGGTCGTTAAGCGAATTTTGGAGGGTCTTCGGGTCGATGTCTGCCATAGGTTCCCCTAATAGGCTGGCTGGCAGTCAGATATGTGGCGATTGCCGTCACGGGAAAGAATCCCCGAGGAATTCTTGTATCCCGGTGTATACTATAGGTAGGAGGAACGAATCATGGATGTCGAAACCCAGAGCACTATCCTGAAGGAGAAAACCATGACTAGCGAAAAATGGAGACGAGAAGCACGCAAAGAATGGTTCCGAAACTCTCCAGACCGTCTTGCTCTGTACGAAAGAAGCGACATGCGAAAGAAGCAAGAGGAAAGAATACGAGCAAGGCCATTCAGGAACAACGTTTGCTGCAAGTTCCATCCAGACGGATGCCAAAAAGCCATGGAGGCCCACTACCTCAAAGAGGCGGAGAAGGAAAGAAAGGCGTGGAACGAACGAGTGCGAAGGGAGCAGCGCTCGTCATGGTGCTTTGATGATGCGGCGAGTTACGTTCTAAGGGGAGTTTTCGCATTCCTGAAAGTCGTCGTCAGCATAGTCCTTGTCACAGCTGTCATCGTCGCCATTGCCTGCCCTGCGGCGATTGTGCCCATGCTCATCGTCGGGCTTCTTCTCTATTCGATCATCTTCCACCCCGTCCAGTTCCTCAAGGCCGTACTCGCCCTGTTCGTACTCCTGGCCTCCCTGTTCATACTCGTATGCGTTCTTTCCGGTTAGGACTGATTGCCGTCATTGGGAAGAATGCCGAAAAATTCCTTGTATCCCGGTGTATACTATAGGTGAGGAGGAAGGACAATGGAAATAATAGGTATGATTTTTTGGTTTTTCGGCCTCGGAGATCAGCCCACACCTGCGCCATCCTACGACACAGCAAGTACGGAAGGTGCGGTTCTCTGGTTCCTGGTATTTTGCTTTGTGGGAAGCTGGATAATCATAAAGAAGCTTGAGGCAAAAAACGACAACCATGGGGCGTTCTTCTATTTGATCAAGGTATGCTTGTCCTTGGCGACCATGATCCTGGCAGTCTGCCTCCTGTCGTGGATGGGCGCTGTTATCATGGGGGTCCTAGGAGCCAACAAGCTATCTAAATCGGGATAACGTTACACCTTTTTGGCGGTCGCCTTCTTGAGCCTTTCCTTTTCCTCCGAGTCAAGCTCCTCGTCGAGCACCTTGGACACCGTGTCCTCGATGACCTCCCTGTTGGCGTCCCCGATCTCCTTCAGGGCGGCGTCGAAGAACCTGCGCTCGATCTCCGTCATGATGGTGGAGTCCGGGAAACTGGCCTGCAACCGCTTCTCGATCTTGTCGCAATGGACCATCAGGACCTTCCAGAGGGTCTGGAGCACCTCCTGGCCCCACCCCAGGAAGATGTTGCGGATGGCCACCTGCACGTCGCACTTCTCCCCCTCCTTGCCGGTGGGGTCCGTCACGGCGCGATCCGTCCCGGAAAGGTCCCGGATGCTGATGCCATTGACCCACGTGACGGCCCTGGAGAGAATCTCGCACCGGATGCGCTGCACCCATGCGTACCCCTTGAACGCCTCGGAAGCCAGGAGGGCCTTCATCTCCTGGTCGGTCGGGATGTTGGATATCCTGAGCTTGACGACCTTCCCGGACGCCTCGAAGCTGAGAATTTCCTCATTTTCTTCCAGCCCAAAGCCCTTCAGGCCGAGGATCACCTCGTCCAGGGACTTCGGGGCCTCCACGTCGACCGTCGCCGCCTTCTCGTCTACCATGTTCCCCCCTGAATCCATTACTGGTATTTCTTGATCTTCTCGGACGGGCTGGCCGCCTCGCCGCCGCTGGCCCTCTCCCTCCCCACGGGGGCGGGGGCGACCCTCCCCTTCCTGAGCGCCCTTTCCTTCCTCGACGCCTCCTCCTCCGTCTCGACCGTGATGACCTCCCGGTTTATCCCGATGCCGCCCCTCCTCGCCGCCAGCGCCTCGATGTCCTGCCTGCGCCTCTCGGCCTCGTCGATCTGCTGCCTCTCGAACTTGGCCATGAGCCGCTCGTGCCGGTCCTCGGACAGCATGCCGTGCAGCTCCTTGAGCATGCCCTCCTTCGTCTCCATGTTCTCCACGTGCGCCCACCCGTCGTCCAGCTCCTTCTCGGGCGGGGCGCTCACCACGTTTTCCCACGGCTCCAGGGCGTCGGGGCGCATCTGCCTGGTCGCCGCCTTGAGCTCCGCCGCGAGGCCGTCCACCGACTTCCCCGCCCACGGGCGCATGATGAGGACGGCGTTCCAGCTCTCGTCCAGCCGCTTCTTGGCCTGCTCCCGGTAGGTGCAGAGCGACGCCCACAGGCGGGCGTGGTCGGAGGGGCAGACGATCCTCATGGCCCTCCCGTCCGGCATGAGGATGCGTTTGTCCTCGAACGACGCATGGTCCCCGCCGCCGTGCCACAGGGACTCGGACGCCCTGGTGGTCGAGAAGGCTGAGAGGTACGGGTAGAGGGAGGCGTCCCTGTCCCCCATGGCCATAACGAGCTGCACGAGCCCCCGGGCCTCCGGGGACGACAGCCCCATCACCTCGTCCTCCCCCAGGGAGGTGACGAGGAGGAGGCAGCGGAACACGAACTCGCCCCGGTCCGGCACCCACCTGCGGAGGATGCGGCGCTCCGTGTCGTAGAGGCCCCTGACCCACCCGTGCTGGACGCCGTCGACGAGCAGCGGGCGTATCCTTGCCCCGATGCCTATCAGCTCCTCGCACGCCTCGACGACCTTGTCCCTGACCTCCTGGACGCGGGCGGGCGGTGCCCTGCGGAGGACGCCCTCGCCCAGCCTCTGCGCCATCTCCGCCCCGAAGGTGAGCCTGGACCTCCCCCTCCCGGACGGCGACGTGCCAAGCACGGAACGCGAAGTGGGCCTATCCCCCATCGTCCTCCCTGTCGGCGGACGGCCTGGAGGCCCCGGCGAACCCGCCCTTCCTCCTCGCGGCGGCCAGGACCTTCCTGCTCAGCTCCGCCTCCGCCGCCACCTCCTCCTTGCCGAACCTCGTCTCCATTTCCCTGATGGTCCTGGCGTGGAGGTCCTCCTCCGCCGCCTCGTCCTCCTCGCGGCGGGCAACGAGGGCAGTGGGCTCGGGGGCCATGTAGAGGTCGGCGGCGCTAAAGCGGCGGGCCGGGGGGAATGACCCTCTGTAGACCTTCCACACCCTGGTGGCGATGGCCTCGGGTATGGCGTCCACGACCTTCCTGGCCTCCTCGGGGGAGCCCGGCACGAGGCCCGAGACCGAGGCCAGGGCGCGGGCGAGGACGGTGCGGATCGGGTCCGCCCCCTTGCCGGGGTCCGCCCCCATCTCCTCGCGCCACGAGAGGCGCTTGAAGGCGAACCGATAGGACAGCAGCCTCACCTCCACCACGTCGAGCGGAGCGCCGGTATTTGATCCTTCGGCCACGATAGGGCTCCGGAAGCCGCCAATCGACGAATCGCCGACAAAGGCGGTATCTGGTAATACGGAACCTGAAGCGTAGCCACCCGAGGAGTGGGACCAAATGTACCTTTCCGAACTTGCTTGGCGTCTTTGCACGCAGGATTTGCATTCGCTCGTCATAGAGAACAAGAAGAAGCTGGATTGGACGCTGAAGTACGCGATGGTGCTGGACTCCGCCGAGGATGCGGGCGAGGTGGTGAGCAGCAGGACGCTGAAGGCCATATGGAAGTACATCGAGCGCTTCCGCAGGATGCCCGCCGGGCCCCGCTCCGTGCGGGACTACATCGTGACGAACCCCGACAGCGCCAAGGAATACTCCAGGGGAGGGGAGGGCGGGAACGACGTCACGAGGATGCTGGAGCAGCTCGAACAACTGGAGTCGTGGGTGCCCCCCTCGGCGTCCGTCAGGGAGATGGACGCCATCGTCCTCATGGAGAGCGCCTACTCGGAGGTGAACAAGGCATGGCACCTGTACCTCGGGAAGCGCTACGGGCTCATCGCCTCCGGGATGGACTCCCACAAGTGGAGGGAGTTCGGGGTCGAGAAGGAGGACAGGGGCCCCGCGGCGGCGGCCAGATGGCTCCGCATGCAATGGCTCCGGGCGTTCACCGACGATGCCCCCTCGGTCGACGGGTTCCTGGACGAGAACGTGCAGGTGGTCAGGGAGAAGTTCGCCGACCTCATGGACGACCAGGCGACCACCCGCCGAGTGAAGATAGGGATCGAGCACATCGACAAGGTCGTCCCCGTAGGGGAGCCGGACCTCACGTTCGTCGGAATCTTCGGGATGAGCGGCCAGGGGAAGACCACGCTGCTCAACTACATCGTGTACAAGCTGTTGACGCAGGGGACGAACGGGCTCTACTGGTCCATCGAGCACAGCCCCGAAACGATCTGGTCGGCGATGACCTACCTCCACTCGGCCCACCCGGACTACGAGGGGATGATCCTCCCCCCCAAGAAGCAATGGGCGCTCAAGAACACCAACGACGGCGACATCAAGCTCATGATGGCCATCACCGAGGACATCATGAATCGGAGGAACCTCCCCGGAAGGCTGGAAGTCAAGAGGTTCCAGGCCCAGGACCTGGACAGCATCGAGGACTGGCTCACCATCCACCACGCCAGGAACAAGTACGACTTCCTGGTCATCGACCGCATAGACTCGCTGAAAACCCACGGGGACCACAGGTTCCAGGACAAGGAGATCGAGGCGATGATCCACCGCGTGCGCGACCTCACGCGAAACTTCGACAACAACAGGGGGCTGCTGGTCCTCAGCCCCATCCAGATCACCAAGCAGGCCTTCGACGAGTCGCTGAAGAAGGAGGTCAAGGAAGGCGAGGCCCACATAGGCCAGACGTCCATCAGGCAGCACACCGCGTTCATAAACGACTGCGACGTCCTGCTGAGCGTCTGGTCCACCACGGAGATGCGGGACGCGAACGAGATCGAGGTGGGCTGCGGGAAGAACCGCGAGGGGAGGCAGCCTCCCGCCGTGAAGATGGTATTGTCTCCCCGGACGGGGAGGTTCAGCCTCCACCCGGACGATGGATACGTCGACGAATCGAGGTCGCTGGCCCCCGGGGTCAAGAAGGCAATCGACGAGATAAGGAACCTGGACAGCGGCATGGTGGACCAGATGCCGTCGTATTAACCAGAAGACGGGGAAACCACGTAATGGAGAACAGCAAGCCGCTGTATCAGCCTTGGAACGACGAGGAATTCTGGGCGGACCCTTGGGTCCGCCAAGTCATGAACCGACTGCAAAGGATGATGTACAAGAATTTGCTCAACCAAACATTTTTTTGCTCAACCAGACCTTACCTACCAGATGACGACGAGGAGCTATGGTTGCTTGCCGACTGCGAGAGCAAGGAGGAATGGCTGGACAACAAAACGGTGGTCCTGAAGAGGTTCCATTCCGAGAACGGGCTCTTAGCAAACAAGCGGGTGCTGGACGACTGGGCACGGGTGGTCGAAAAAAGGGCGGAATTACACGAAAAAAGAGCGTCGGCAGGACGAAGGGGTGGCCTAGCAAGCGCCAAGCAAAGGCAAGCACTTGCTAAAGGTGCTTCAAGCAAGTCAAGCAATCCAAGCATAGTAAGTGAAGTAAGTGAAGTAAGAGAGGGAAGTAAGCCAGTTGGCAAGGATGAGGAGGACTTCCTTGAAGCTTAATCCAAGGATCAAGCCGGAATGGGAGCCAGCAAGGAAGCTGGCACGCCAATTCTGGTGGCAGACGGGGAAAATGGAAAGATTCAAACGCCCCCCCTACCCCGACGAGTGGAAGGAGATTTTCCGCGGCCTGATCTCCGAGCTCGGCGAGGATTTTCTGTGGGGCCTCATGGGGTTCCTCCAGGAAGATGGCTGGTGGACCGATTGCCTTGTGAAGCATGCGGATCCCTGCGAGTATCTCGCCAAAGTCCTCCGCGAGGACAAGTCCAACAGCCTGAAGCACAAGTTCGAAAAGTCGAGGGCCATCCAGTCCAAGATAGCGACGCCCTCCTCGTCCTTGGGCATCTCCCCGGAAGCCCACGACGCCCGCCCAGCGTCCGACGTCGAGGAAACCCGCTGGCCGTTCGCGTTCTTCACCTGGTCCGAGGACGTGACGGACGGGACTGGGACGGTGCCGTTCTCCGACATCCGCATCGCCATCCACTACCACTTCAACCCCCGCCGGGAGCCCGCCGACCTGTTCTACAGGGAGCGCGGCCTCAGCAAGGAAACCCTGGAGCACTTCGCCCGCAAGATGGTGGAATCCGTCCCTGCGGGATACGACCCGAAAAGCCATCCATGGGACCCATGGAAGCGGACGCCCGATCCGTCCTGCCCGAAGTGCCACGGCGGCGGCGGTCGGGAGGCCAAGCTGCTCGGCACCAAGGCATCGAACTTCGTCATGTGCCGCTGCATCGACGGACCCGCCGAGGCCGACATGTCCTGCCCGAAATGCAGGGGCGGCGGCGGCAAGGACGTCATAGTGAAGGGGCACGACCAGACGGTATGGGTCCCGTGCGACTGCCTGGACAGGAGGCCCAAGCCGCCTTCCCCAACTCCGAAAACGCCATCCCCCGAAGAATCATCCCCTTCCCAAATTCCGCGAATACAGGAACCTAATATGCAGCCTCCGCATGACCATGCCTGAGAAAATCTCACAATGGGTTTAGGCCGGGAAAGAGGACAAGGGGAAGCCATGCCGAAAAGCCAGGGGATCACGCCCTTCCAGTCGTACATCTTCAAGTCCAGGTACGCCAGGTGGGTGCCCGAGAAGGGCAGGCGGGAGGACTGGGGGGAAACGGTCCGCAGGTACGTCGACTTCATCTCGAAGCGCATCCCGGAGGAGTTCCGCGAGGAGATCGCCGGGGAGATCGAGGGCTCGATACTCCGCATGGAGGTCATGCCGTCCATGCGGGCGCTGATGACGGCGGGCAAGGCGCTGGAGAAGGACGAGGTCGCCGGGTACAACTGTTTTGCGGGAACCGAGGGATTCCTCACATACCACGGTTCCAAAACTTTCGGTGAAACGGTTGGCACCACTCAGATTGTTATGTCCGGCGACGGCGAATGGAGGAATGCCGAGATTCGATCATTCGGCGTCCAGCCGCTTCAAGAGGTGACTTTCAAGCCCGCCATCGAGGAAAATGGACGTTCCAAAACCAATCTCCGTCACAGGGTTAGGGTAACTCTCGACCATCGTTGGGTCACGGTGAATCGAGGCGAAGTCACGGACCTTAATGTTGGGGATTTCATATCTTTTGTAGGACCCAAGACTGAGTTGCCCGCCAATGACGAAGCGTGGATTGCCGGGTTTGGGTTCGGTGACGGGACCATAGATGCCAGGGGAAGGGCCAAGGTCCGTCTTTGTGGCGAGAAGGACATGCGGCATCTTGGGGTGTTTGAGAAATATGGTCATTCTTCAATATGCTACCCCCCGTCCTATAGCGGCGACGCCGTAGTCATATTTCATCAAGGACACATGAAAGATTGGAAGCACATTCCTGTAAGCAAGGAAGCTTGTTACTTGGCTAGCTGGCTCATGGGGTATCTGGCGGCAGACGGTCACAACAACGAACACCAACCGGGAATATCCTCGCAAGACTCGGAAGCCATAGAATTTGTGAAGTCCATCGCCCCCCTTGCCGGGTACTTGGTCACGGGTCAAAACACATCCATGGTGGAGGAGACCAATTTTGGCCATCGCTATGCCCCTCTCCAGAGGCTTACGCTACGGAGGTCCGGCATTTTCAAAGTGATGTCTATCGATCTACTCGACGAGCCCGAGGAAGTCTTCTGCGTAGTGGAACCAACCACGCATTCCTTCGTCCTTGCCAATGGGATTCTCACTGGAAACTGCAGCTACATGGCGGTAGACGACCCCCGTGCCTTCGACGAGGCCGTCTACATAAGCATGTGCGGCGTGGGCCTCGGGTTCTCCGTGGAGCGGCAGTACGTCGGGAAGCTGCCCGTCATCGCCGAGAGCTTCTTCGACGAGCCCACGGTCATCAAGGTCAGGGACTCCAAGATAGGCTGGGCCACCGCGTTCCGCCAGCTCATCGCCCTCCTGTACGGCGGCCTCGTCCCGAAGTGGGACCTCAGCGCCCTCCGTCCCGCGGGCTCCCCCCTCAAGACGTTCGGCGGGCGGGCGTCCGGGCCCGACCCGCTCGACCGGCTGTTCAAGTTCGCCGTCCAGCTTTTCAGGAACGCCGCAGGGCGCAGGCTGACGTCCCTGGAATGCCACGACCTGATGTGCATGGTGGCGGACATCGTGGTGAGCGGCGGGGTGAGGCGCTCCGCCATGATATCGCTCTCCAACCTGTCGGACGACCGCATGCGGAACGCCAAGACCGGCCAGTGGTGGATCGAGAACCCCCAGCGGGCCCTCGCCAACAATTCGGCGGTCTACACGGAGAGGCCGGAGATGGGCATGTTCCTGCGGGAGTGGCTGTCCCTGTACGAGTCCCGCTCCGGCGAGCGGGGCATCTTCAACCGGGAGGCCGCGACCAAGCATTCGGCCTCCAACGGGCGGCGCGAGACCAAGGACATCGACTTCGGGGTCAACCCGTGCGTGGAGATCATCCTGCGCTCCAAGGGCCTGTGCAACCTCACCGAGGCGGTGGCCAGGCCCGGCGACGACAAGAAAATCCTCATGGAGAAGGTGCGCATCGCCACCATCATGGGGACGCTCCAGTCCACCCTCACCAACTTCCGCTACCTCCGCAAGGACTGGCAGAAGAATGCCGAGGAGGAGCGCCTACTGGGCGTCAGCCTCACGGGGATCATGGACAACAAGCTGCTGTCGACCAACGGCCCCGAGCTGGCCTCCCTGCTCGACGACCTCCGCCAGCACGTCATCGAGGTCAACAAGGAGTGGTCGGAGAGGCTCGGCATCCCGCAGTCCGCGGCCGCCACCTGCGTCAAGCCATCGGGGACGGTCGCCCTGCTGGCGAACTCGTCGCCCGGCATACATCCCCGCTACGGGCGCTTCCTGCTCGTCTCCATCCGCGAGGATCGCAAGAACCCCATAGGGCAGTTCCTCAAGCAGGCCGGGGTGCCCAGCGAGCCGGAGGCCAACAAGCCGGACGACGTGGACGTGTTCTACTTCCCCAGCGAGTCGCCCTCGTCGTCCGTCCTCAGGGACGGCATCACCGCCATAGGGCAGCTCGAACTCTACCTGACCTACAAGAAGCACTGGACGGAGCACAACCCCAGCACCACGGTGTACGTCCGGGACCACGAGTGGCTGGACGTGGCGGCATGGGTGTACCGGCACTTCGACACCATCGGCGGCGTGTCGTTCCTCCCCTACTCCAGCCACATATACAAGCAGGCACCATTCGCGGAGGTCACGGAGGCGGAGTTCCGGGAGCGCACGGCGAAGATGCCGGAGCTCGACTGGGCCGGGCTGGCGGAGTTCGAGAAGAACGACCACACCACCTCCATGAAGGAGCCAGCGTGCGGCAACGGTTCCTGCGGGCTATAGTCGCGGAGCCATAGCATTTGGGAGGCATATGGAAACCAAGGTTGTATTCATCCTTACGCTGGTCGGGGGCGAGCAGGTGCAACAGGAGATAGGATGCCCCGACCCGAGGGTGGAGGACTTCATCAAGATCGTGCTGGCCCAGTATGCCCAGATAGGGATGGTGAAGAAGGAAGGGAGCAGGTACACCCTCATCCCTCGCGGCCAGATAGCACGGGTCGAGGCCGAGGTCCCGCTGCTGTCCCTCGCCACCGGGGAGGACACGATGAGGGTGGCTCAGACGTCCAAGGAATTCGGGAAGGCGTTTCCCAAATAGGCTTCAGCACCAAAGGCCACGCTAGTCAGTCCCTCCAAACCGGTGGGTGCCGGGAGCGCCGGAAGCGGCACCGGCACCCATCCCGCACTCGGATTCCTTGCCGAAACCTCCCGGGGCAGTGTATATTGTATTAGGAGGAACCTCATGCCCAAGATTTGCTACCAGGACATCTCGTTCGGGACGGACAAGCTGGCCGCGGTCCGCTACCTCGACGACATCGTCAACGATCCGGACTATGCCGGGCTGAAGCTCACCCTCCGCCAGATATACTACGTCATGGTGTCGAACGACCTGTTTCCCGACACCCGCAAGTACGTCAAGATCCCGGGAACGGACAAGTGGCGGCACGTCCCGCCCGGCGACCCGAAGGGCATCAAGAACGCCACGCCCAACTACAAGTGGCTCGGGGACGTCGTGAACGAGGCCCGGCTCGCCGGGCTGCTCGACTGGGACATCGTCGAGGACCGGACCAGGGAGCTCAAGACCATCGGGCACTGGGACGACCCGTCCGACATCATGGAGTCCGCCGCCAAGAGCTTCAGGACGGACAAGTGGGCGGCCCAGGATTGCCGGGTCGAGGTTTGGATCGAGAAGGACGCCCTCCTGGGCGTCTTCCAGAGCATCTGCGAGACGCAGGACATAGACGTGCCCTACCTTTCCTGCCGCGGCTACACCTCCCAGTCCGAGATGTGGGGGGCGGCCATGAGATTCGTCCGCTACCTGGACGAGGGGAAGTCCGTCCACGTGTATCATTTCGGGGACCACGACCCCTCGGGAATCGACATGACCAGGGACATACAGGACCGCATACGGATGTTCGTCTCCCACCACGTCGGCGAGGACGAGGCGGACAGGGTTGCGATCACGCGGGTCGCCCTCAACATGGACCAAGTCGAAAAGTACAAGCCCGAGAACAACCCCGCCAAGACCACGGACAGCCGGTCGGGGGACTACATACGGAAGTTCGGGGACTCCTCGTGGGAGCTGGATGCCCTCCGGCCCAACGTCCTGGCCGCCCTGGTGCGCAAGAACGTCAGGTCCGTCCGGGACGAGGACCTATGGGAGGCCCAGGTGGAAAAGGAGAACCACGGGCGCGCCGTCATGGAGGTCGCCTCCGGCCATTGGGAGGACCTGGAGAAGCACGCCGCCAAGAAATGGGGCGAAGAGATAGCCAAAAAAATCAAGGAGGGATAAGCATGGGGGTCGCATGGTAATCGAGCTCAAGGAGGTCGTCGTCGATCCCAAAATGAGGGGCCTGTGCAGGCTGCCCTACCCCAACCATCCCAGGGGGTGCCCCAACTTCGGTCACAAGGCGGGCTGCCCGCCTTCCTGCCCGATGTTCGGGGACGCCATCGACCTAGGCAGGCCGGTGTTCGCCATAGTGAACGAGTTCGACCTGGCCGCCCACGTCCTGAGGATGCGGCTCCGCCACCCCGGATGGAGCGAGCGGCAGCTCGTCTGCTGCCTGTACTGGCAGCCGACCGCAAGGAAGCACCTCACGGCCAAGCTGATGGCGTTCCTGGCGGCGCATCCTGACTACGTGTCCGACGCATGCCCGGAGGCCGGTGGGGTCAACGTGACGGAGACGCTCCGCAGGGCGGGGCTGGAGCTGGAATGGCCGCCCGTGAAGGTCGCAAGGCAGGTGGCCCTGGCAGGAATCCCGGCGAAGGGGCGACCCGGGCAGTAAATCGGTTTTCCGGTATTGGATGGGAGGATCGGCGGTGGCTTACCCGGGGGATTTCCTTATCGGCCTCCGGGGTTCCACATCGCCAGGCGGTCGGCGGCCCTCTCTGGGAGGCTGGAGGCTCATACACCCTCGGCGCTGGTTCGACTCCGGCAGGGCCGCCGAGACCGCTTCGGGAACACGGTCCCGGACGGTCTGGCCATAAAATGAGAACGCGACAAATGGATCACCAATCTCCCGAAAGGAAAAAGAGGACAATGCCCAAGACCAAGGAGCAGGCATACGACGACCAGATCAACCCGCTGATGGCGAAAATCATCGACATATGCAAGAAACACAAGATCGCCATGCTCGCCAATTTCAGGCTCGGAGAAGACCTGTTCTGCACCACAGCGCTCCTCGCGGCCCCCCATTCCCCAAGCCAGGGCCAGCTCGACGCCTACGAGTGCCTGAAGCCGGAGCCAGCGTTCGCGATGGCCGAAACGATTGAAGAGAAGCCGGACGGATCGAAGCGCATAACGCTTCGAAGGATCAGCTAGGGAGGGGCGAAGCATGGACGCCAAGCTGCACGAGGAGTACCGCAGGCTGATGGCGGAGCATTTCCGGGCCACCGCGCACATGTCCATGACCCGGGAGGGCTGCCCGACGTACCTGGCGCTGAAGGCGCTGGGGCCGGGCATCGTGCCGTTCCTGATAGAGGACCTGCGCAAGGACGACATCGACTCCGGCTGGTGGATCGACAACAACTTCTGCATCCACGCGGCGTTCCACCTCCTGTGGGGATGGGCCGACGATCCGCCCGTCCTCAGGGAGGACGAGAAGGGGCGGGTGGACCTGATGCGGCTCCGCTGGCTGGGCTGGGGGGCCGAGCACAACCTGTGACCCCCTGGCCAGGGCACTCTTTTCGCAAGGCGCAAAAATTCCTCGGCATTTCCAAACCACGCGGTATTATGTAGGCGGATGAAAGACGGAAACCCAATCGCAGAGCACAAGCCAAACACCCAAAGGAGGCAGTCATGACCGAAAGCAGCGGCAGTCGCAAGTTTGCACTCAAAGCAGTCAGATTGTTGTTGACCATCGCATTGTTCCTGGCAGCCCTGGCACCAGCCATGGCGATTTCGCAGACCTATACCTACACGTACACCGGCGACCAGTTTTGGTACGTGGGGGGCTGGGGGCTTGGCGGGGTCAGCGGCTACTTCACCCTGTCGTCCCCGCTCAAGTCGAACCGCACCTACAGTCTTGAGCCCGATACGCTGCCCGGAGGCACGATCATCGACTACAGCTTTACGGACGGGAGGACTGTGTGGGACTTGGCCAATTTCGTCGCTGGTCCCGACGCCTTCGGGGTCGTCAGCGTGTTTTCCCTGACCACCGACAAGGACGGCATCCAATATTGGGACTTCAACATCGACAACTACACCGGCCCGATAATCGGCTGGCCCTGTCCTGGGTACCCATATTGTTCCGGTGGGTTCGTAACGACCAAATGGGAAGGCCAGCCCGGCGACGGCGACGGCACCAACGTGTACGGCAACTACAACGGCTGGAGCAGCTACCCGAACTACTGGACCGGGCTCGGGACCTGGACCGGGGACGTCTCGTCCACGCCGGAGCCCGCCAGCCTCGGCCTCGTCGGCATGGGCCTCCTGGGTATCGCGGGAGTCCTGCGGCGGAAATGAGCCGGAAGAACCCGACTGCAAGGGGCTGGCTTCCGGGCGGAAAGCCAGCCCATGAAGATTTCCCGCGATTTTTCGACTACGGGAGGTATTATATGGACGAGGGAACATGAAGGCACTGGCCATAGGACGCGAAGAATGCATAGCAGCGGCGGAAGCCGCTGCCGTGTGCGGGAGTGGCATGGTCGAGGGCGATATTCGGCCCTCGGACGGAGGGATTGGGTAGGAAGAGGCCAATCCAAGGTTCCGAGGGCGCTGGGAGGTTTCCAGCGCCTTTTACATTTTTGGGGGGATTTACTGGGGTGCGGCGAGCGGCCAAAGCCTCCTGTCCTACAAACAGGCATATCGTGGGTTCGAATCCCACCCCCAGTACCAAGTTTCGGGCGGGCGTAGCTCAGCGGTAGAGTGGGGCCTTGCCAAGGCTCAGGTGGGGGGTTCGACTCCCCTCGCCCGCTCCAGGTTCGTGGGATGTTTTGGCGTCTGCGCAAGTCGGCCACGTCCGAATAAAGCAATGACCCGAGGCATCCCGTGGGCTCGTAGCCGAGCGGGAAGGCGCTGCACTTGCAATGCAGAGGTCGGGGGTTCGACTCCCTCCGGGTCCACCAAGCTTTGAGCGGGACTGGTATATGGGTTGTGCCCTGGCCCTCCAAGCCAGAGAAACGGGTCCGAGTCCCGTGTCCCGCTCCATTTTCGTGGGCCCGTAGCTCAGCCGGGAGAGCGCATGGCCGGCAGCCATGAGGTCGGGGGTTCGAGCCCCCCCGGGTCCACCAAGGTTCGGCATCTGGCGGCCCGGCCTGCGGGTCGGGTGCTGGGTCAAGTCGGATAAAGCGAGCGTCCCAGCGCTTCCGGATACCACGTCCGGGCAGGGGGCCAAAGCTATCCCGGCCTTGCCGCCAGTCTTTCGGTCTGTTAGGGGAGCCTGGTCGTCCCCGCTGACCTGTCACGTCAGAGACCACGGGTCCGAATCCCGTACAGACCGCCAAATTTCGTGCGGCCTTATGCCAGCGGTAGACGCCTTCCCTGACACGGAAGGAGCGACAGGTTCGACTCCTGTAGGTCGCACCATGGGAGCGTAGCTCAATTGGGAGAGCGCGGCGCTCGCAACGCCGAGGCAGAGGGTCCGAATCCCTTCGCTTCCACCAAGTTTTCGGCCTGTTCGTCTACCGGCTAGGATCCCAGGTTCTCAACCTGGGGAAGGGGGATCGACACCCCCACAGGCTACCAAAATCCGGGTCCTTGGCATCGCCGAGGGCGACCCAACCAGCCGTCCGAGGAGGTGCCGAGAGATGGGTTCTTTCTTTGAGTTTTGCAGGGAGCTGTATCACGTCCAGCCGGTCAGGCTGTTCGACCGGATCACCCAGTGGATAGTGGTGGGGTGGCTCATCGCCCACACCGCAAGCTGGGTGGTGGTGGAGTTCTGCCGCCTGGGAAGGGCCACGCAGCTCAAGCTCAGGAGGATTTTCCAACAGGACGTGGCGGAAGAATAGGGAGTGCCCATGTATTGGGTCGTCGCATCCGGTTATCTCCTGGCCTTTTTGGCCGGGCTGTGGTTCATCACCAAGCCGCGCGGCTGGTGGTTTGGCGTGGACCCGAAGTAGGTTTTGGCACCCGTGGCCAAGCGGCAAAGGCGGAGGCCTGCAGAGCCTCTAATCGGGGGTTCGAGTCCCTCCGGGTGCTCCAGTTGGGGCGATGAAGGCTGGCAAGGAGCGGCCGGACAGAGTCTCCTTGGAGTTCCGGCGCAGCGGATCGGGGCAGGAGAGAAACCGAGTGGCCGCGCAGTCGGCAGTCTTCGTGGCTGCCGTTGGCCTGTTGCCGAACGGCATCGGCCATCGCCTCGTTTTACCGTCGAAGACGAAGCATCGAGTCCCCTGGCTTTCAACCAGGGCATTAGCGGGTTTGAGCCCCGTCGACGGTACCATTTTCGGGCGGGAGCGAATGTGCCGCCCTTCGGGGCGGCTTTATAGGCTGATGTCCCGCCCGTTATTTTGCCCGGCGAAGTTTGCGGCCGAACGAGCGGTCTTATAAACCGCATAAGCTCCAGATTAGAGCATGGATCGGGTTCGACTCCTGACGCCGGGACCAAGTTGCTTGGCTTTTCGTTGTATCATACAACTGTGGGGGCGTTCCGGTTTCGACGGGAGCGCTCGTGTCCAGGAGGCACGCCGGGGGACCATGCCGCCCGCAACAGGGATGGAAAGTACAGACGCAAAACCACTTGCTATGTACGCAATGGCCTAGAGACATCTGGGCCACGCCTCCCCCTCCAGGCTCGCATGCAGGGGACGGGGCGTTGATATGGCGAGAGTAGCTCCGGCGAAGCTTGCAGGCCGGGGCGAATTTCCGAAAGTTAGCCAGCGTCCTTGCATCGCCCGGTACCTTGGGGCGCTGGCGAAGGCAGTGGAACCGGGACAAGCGTGTAGTCTCCTGATCGTGGGACTCCTCGGACGGGGGTTCGACTCCCCCCGCCTCCACCAGATTCCGTGATCCCTGGTATTTGACTGGAGGGTATACGAAAATGGACAATGCAAGCAGGGCATCCGCTGCGGACTTGGTGAAGCGCCTCTACAGGACCGAGGAGCCGATCTTCGAGGCCCGGCTCAGGGCGTCGTCCGCGGGCAGGTACGACGACGACGTGTCGGTCGCTGTCTCGCTCCCCGCCGAGCGCAGGATATCGTTCCGGCTCAAGGAGGCCCCCGAGGGAGGGGACGGCACGCCGTGCTTCCCGCCCGGCCCCGACTTCGAGCTCCTGTCCCTCGGCATCGGGGACATCAAGCGGATGAGCCCGCTGGTCCGCAGGATGTTCGCCCCGGGAGGGCGCGGGACGTGCGCGGGGGTGTACCTGGACCCCGACCTCGCGCTCAGGGAGATGGCCAATTGGGCCTCGTGGTACGAGGAGGGGGTCAGGCAGGGGGAGTTCCAGGCAGCCTAGCTTGTGGACCAGGCAACCGCCGCCCCGTGAGGGGGGGAGGAAAGTCCGAACTCCATAGGGCAGCATGCGGGGTAACGCCCCGGCACGCCGCAAGGCGTGACAACCAGCGCCACAGAGACGAGCCGGTTAGGTCCGGAGTGAAACGCGGCAAGCTTCATGCGGAGCAATCGCAAATAGGAGGGGAGGGCCTGCCCGGCCCGCATCACCCTCGGGTAGCGAGCTTGAGGCGGCCGGCGACGGCCGTCCCAGACGAATGGTTGCCACCTCGCAAGAGGGACAGAATTCGGCTTACCGGTCCACGAATTTTTCGGTATTGTGCTTCGGGAGGAAACGGACATGACAAAGATGACGATCAACGAGGGGCTCACGTGGGCGAAGACGCTGGCCGAGCGGCACGCCGAGCTCCAGGGCCTGCGCAACGAGAACTCCGCCGCACGGACGACCTATCGCGGACTGAAGGGCGACACGCCGGAGAAGGTCGAGCCGACGTACGACGTCGTGGCCCTGGACAGGCTCATATCCAACATCGCCCGCGAGCGCCGGAAGCTGGACATGGCCATCAAGGCGACCAACGCCGTGGCGGCCATCAAGGGATACGAGCCCAACGAGGACGTCCTCGGCGAGCTCGTGCCGGCCAAGAAGGAGTAGGCAGCCAAGTTGACGGGGGCCGCCCGGAAGAGCGCGGCTAGTCGGAAAGCCTTACCTGGCCTCCGACGATAAAGATAGTCGGCAGGGTTACACTGCGGGCGTGAGCCTGTTAGGGAACTGTTGGTTGTCGGTGGTTGGTGGTTCGTTTTCGCCGTTGATGATGGTTGGTAGTCCACCACGCCGCTGACCGGCGTTGGCCCCCGGCCCAAATCTTGACTGCCGCGCCCTTAAATAGAAGCGGGGGTAATTCAGCGGTAGAATGCCAGCTTCCCAAGCTGGACGTCGCGGGTTCGATCCCCGTCCCCCGCTCCATTTTTTGACTTTCAGTATTATATGGTAGAGGCATCTACCATTAAGATTGAAGATATAGTGGTTCCCGACATTTGTCCAGTCCTGGGGATTCCTTTATATTTATCTAGGGGTAAAGCGGGTCCAAACTCTCCTTCTTTGGATCGCATCAACAACAGTAAAGGGTATATTTCAGGAAACGTGTTTGTCATCTCATATCGTGCCAATGTTCTTAAAGGAGATGCAACCATTGATGAGGTGAAAATGGTATTAGACTACATGGAGAAGAACAAGTGAAGGCACAGCTACTTTCAGATTTACATTCTGAATTCTACCCAGACCCGGTCAGGTTCCTCAAGACCATCCCCTTCGAGCCGAACCTCGATTTCCTCCTCCTTCCCGGGGACCTCGTCGTCCCCTGCCGACAAAGCCCCCAAGCCATCAAGGACGTGCTGGGCTTCCTTTCCAGCAAGGCCAGGCACGCCGTGTTCGTCGCGGGAAACCATGAGTACTACGGCGGCTCCAAGGAGGAGGCGGAGGCCGTCCTGTCCGAGGCCATGCCCCCGAACTTCCACTGGCTGCGGAACGGCGACGAGACCGTCGAGGGCGTCCGTTTCTTCGGGGGCACCCTCTGGTTCCCGCTCGACAAGGAAAACTGGTACCACAGGCACAAGCTCAACGACTTCTCTCAGATAAGGGGGTTCGCCGACTGGGTCTATACGGAGAACGGGGCCTTCCAGGAGGCCGCGTGGAGGCTCGTCCGGGAGGGCACGGTCGTGCTGTCCCACCACGTCCCGTCCATCCTGGCCATCCATCCGCGCTACAGGGACGACAGGGAGAACCTCAACCGGTTCTTCGTCTCGGACCTCACGAGCCTGATCCTGGAGAAGCAGCCGAGGCTGTGGGTGTACGGGCACACCCACCTCCCATACGACCGCACGATGGGCGGGACCAGGGTCGTCGCGAACCCGTTCGGCTACCCCCACGAGAACAGGCTGTCCGCCTACCCCCCGGTCGTGGCGGACGTTCCGGGATCGCCATCCGGCGGTATTTGCAGCCTGTAGGGACAGCATGGTCACGCACCTGATCCTGGCCGGAAGCTACGAGCAGTACTGCCACTGGCTCGACCTGCGCCAGCCGTGGGCCAGGCCGGAGACGGCAAGGTACGTGCCCGGCCCGGAGTCCCTGCGGGGCCTCCAGGCCGACAAGGACCACACCTACGTGCTGATCAAATACGGCACCTGGCGGGAGCGCGCCGATGCCGAGGCCATAAGGGGATATGCCGAGTCCCATGGCTTCTTCGAGAGGTGAGGGATGACCCCAGACATGTTCGCCGCCATCGTCAGGAAATACGGGACCCTGCTCCCGTGCGGGGAATACGAGATTTCCGTATCCTCCGCCGAAGTCGCTGACCTGCGGGCCCGGATGCCCAGGAGCGTGGTCAGGGAATACCAGAGCCTCGTGCGGAACGCCACCTTCTTCCGCCTGTTCCAGCAGCCTCTGATCATCGACTGCGCCGCCGTGCCCGCCGAGGCCGAGCCCCCCGCCGCCCCCGTCCCCCCCACGGAGGCCCTTCCCGACCCGACCGTCCCCTAGTCCCGCGTCTTTTCGTTCCCTATTCAGGGAGGACCATGCGCAACCCGCTCCTTTGCAAGAAGGCCGACGGGCCCGCCGCCGTCGGCAGGCTCGACGGGCTTGCCGCACAGCTATGGAAGGCCATCTTTGCCGGGGGCGGGGACGCCCGCGCCGCCTTCCTGGAGGCCTACCCCAAGCTCAAGGAGCTGCTCCTCGGCGTCTATGCCTCCCTCCCCCCATCCGCCGCCCGCCTGCAAAGGGACGTGGGCCTGGCCAAGCGGGACGTTTCCGGCTCGAAGGAGTCCGCCCGCTCCGGGGACTACGAGTCCGCCATGGCGCTCCAGCGCGCCGCCATGCTGAAGCTGAGGGGGGTCCTGGACGTCCTGGCGGGCAGGAAGGTGGCCTATGGCTACGACATCTCCGGCGAGCTCGGGGAGATGTTCCACGGGTCCGAGGAGATAGCCAACCGGGAGAACCAGAAGCACATCGACGACACCGCCCAGCCGTTCGAGCAGCACGAGACCCCGAAAAATCCAGCCAACCTGTCGCGGGACTACCTTGCGGAAAGGGACTACCCGGCTCTGGCAAACATCAAGAACAAGAAGGTATGCTGGCCCCCGAGGACCAGGTAGGCCCCGCCTTGCGGCAAACCAAGTATTGAGACGGCATGGTCAACTTCAGCGTGTGCCTGATAGGGAAGAACGCGGAGAGGACGCTCCCGCGGCTGATCGCCTCGCTGGGGGGGTTCCTGGGACGGGGGGGCGAGGTGGTCCTTGTGGACACGGGATCCACGGACGGGACCGTGGAGGTTGGCAGGGCCGCAGGGTTCTCCGTCCATTGCGTGGGGGACAAGTTCATGTTCGACATGCCCCCCGGCATCGCGGACAAGATCAATGCCCGGTTCGTTGTGGAGGGGGAGGCCCCGATAGTCCGCCAGGGGGACAGGCTGTTCAACTATGCCGCCGCCAGGAACCATTCCGCCTTCCTGGCCACGAACGACGTCGTCTCGATGCCCGACTGCGACGAGCAATTCTCCGTGTGCGACATCGACGCCATCGAGGAGGCCGTCAGGCGGGGCTACGAGCAGATGGAGTTCCACTTCGTCTTCTCGCACTACCCCAACGGCCAGCCGGCCGTCCAGTTCAAGCAGTGCAAGATGTACGACCGCAGGAAGATGCGCTGGCAGGGAATCGTCCACGAGGTCCTGGTGGGCGAGGCCGAGCGCACCTACCTCCCCCCGAGTGTCCTCCTCCTGGAGCACTTCCAGTTGCCCGACAACGACCCGCACAGGGACCGCTACCTCGCCGGGCTGGCGCTCGACTGCTACCTCAACCAGGGCAACGACCGGAACTCCCACTACCTCGGGCGCGAGCTCCTGTGGAGGGGAAGGCCGAAGTCCGCCATCAAGGAGCTGGCCCGCCACGTCGCTATGAACCGGTGGGCGCAGGAGAGGGGCCAGTCGCTGGTGTTCATCGGGGACGCATGGATGGCGCTCGGGGAGGAGGGGAAGGCACTCGACTCCTGGCACAGGGCGTTCCTGGCGGACGGGACGCGCAGGGAGCCGCTGCTCCGCCTCGCCGACCATTACTGGAGGAAGAACGACCCGCAGAAGGTCGCCTGCTACTGCTCGGCGGCCCTGGAGATACCCCCGAACGACTGCTACTGCAACCTCGGGGCGCACTACACCTACGAGCCGCACGAGAAGCTGTACTGGGCGCTGTGGTGGCTCGGCGACAAGGCGCGGTCGAAGGAGCACTACGACAAGGCGTTCGCCTACGACCCGGCCAACCCGAAGTACCAGGCTGAAAGGCAGTTCTACTATCCCCGGGACTACGAGTACAAGGACCAGGGCATCGAGGGGTGGATGAGCATCGGCGAGCTCAACTGGCTCTACGAGAAGGCCAAGGGGATGGACAGCGTCCTGGAGCTGGGGAGCTGGAAGGGGAGGAGCACCCACGCCCTGCTGTCCGGGTGCAAGGGCACGGTGACGTGCGTCGACACCTTCCAGGGCTCCGTGGACCCGAGGGACCAGACCAACGCCATGGCGAAGGCGGAGGACATCTTCGCCACGTTCACGAAGAACGTCGGGCACTTCAAGAACCTCGAAGTCCTGCGCATGACGAGCCGCGAGGCCGCCGCCAAGTGCGCCGTCGAGGGGCGCAGGTTCGGCATGGTGTTCATCGACGCCGGGCACACCAAGGAGGAGGTCAAGGAGGACATCGGGCTGTGGCGGGACATGGCCGATGTCGTCCTGTCGGGGCACGACTACCTCCCCGGCACCTGGATGGGCGTCTGCGAGGCGGTGGACGAGTGTGTCCCGGGGACGGAAAAGTGCGAGAGCATCTGGTTCAAGGAGACGAGGTCCGAGCCGCCCGACAGGATTCCCAGGCGCATCTTCACCGTCTGGCTCTCCGAGGACGGAAGCATGCCGGACCTCGTGAGGAAGTGCATCGCCAGCCAGAGGGCGGTCGAGGGATACGAGCACCACGTCATCGGACTGGGCGACTGCCCGAAGGGCATCCCCTACCTGGACGCCGCCATCGGGGCCAAGAAATGGGTCAAGGCGTGCGACTACGTCCGCATACACGAGCTGATCGAGCGGGGCGGCATATACTGCGACGCCGACGTGGAGATCCTCCCCGGCAAGGATTTCCGCGGGCTGCTCCGCCGCTCGCTGTTCGCTGGGCGGGAGGAGAACGGCTTCGTGTCCACCGCCGTCATGGGGGCGGAGCCGGGGCATCCGCTCCTCAAAGCGCACCTGGAGGAGGTCGTAGCCAAGTTCAGGGGGGACGACGACAAGAACTTCGAGTCCTCCCTGGAGATCATCACCCCCCGCATCCTGGCCGCCGCCAGCAAGGACGAGGGCATCCTCGTGTGCATTCCGGAGGTCTTCTACCCCTACAACCACCAGACCGGCAGGACCAACGTCACCAGCCATAGCATTACCTTCCACCATTTCCTGAAGTCGTGGGTCAAGGAGCCCGGGTCCGCCAGCCTGGGCAGGGCCCCCATACCCAGGAGGATCTTCAACATATGGCTGTCCGAGGACGGGGGCATCCCGCCCGCCATGGGGAAGTGCCTGGCCACGCAGAGGGCGATGGGGGGGTACGAGCACCAGGTCCTCACCCTCAAGGACCTGCCCAGGGGAATCCCCTACATGGACGCCGGTGTGGCTGCTAAAAAATGGGTCAACGTCTCGGACTACTGGCGGCTCCACGAGCTGGCGGAACGCGGGGGAATCTACTGCGACCTGGACGAGGAGGTCCTTCCCGGCAGGAGCTTCGACGACATGCTGGGCCATTCGCTCTTCGTGGGCACGGGGGAGGACGGATGGGTCGGGAACTCCCCCATCGGCTCGATCCCGAACCATCCTTTGATCCGGGAGCAGATGAGGCTCATGGAGAGCAAATTCAAGGGGGACGAGGACTTCCCCTTCGCGGCCGCGACGGAGGTCTTCACCCCCCTGGTAAAGGAGGGCGGGAGCGGGCATCCGGGCGTGGCGGTCTATCCCCCGGAGTACTTCACGCCCTACAACCACCGGACTGGCACCATCAACGTCACCCCCAACACGAGGCTCTTCCACCACTGCATGAAGTCGTGGGTCGACGCCGCCCACTACAGCAAGAAGGACTACCTGCCCCGCGTCGCCTTCGTCATCCCCGCCCTGGGAAGGCCGGAGGGGTTGAGGCGGTGCGTGGACTCGATAGATGGGCTGTACTACCCGAAGCACCTCGTCACGATCCTGGTGGACGGCACCACCGACACCGTGCCCGTGAAGGTCAACCGGATGTGCAGGGCCGCCGAGGCCGCCGCCTTCTTCTTCGCCGCCGACGACGTGGAGTTCTCCGACCCGTGGTGTCTCTACCGGGCGGCGCTGTCGTCAAGGGAGCACGGGCTCGTGGCGGTCAACACGGGCCCCCTGCTCCCGGACGGGGGAAACGCCTGTGAGCACTTTCTCATCCGCAAGGACCTGTTCGACAGGCTCGGGGAGGTCTTTTCCGAGAGATTCCACCACGTGGGGTGCGACAACCTCCTCTGGGCCAAGGCGTCGAGGCTCGGGGAGGCGTTCAGGGACGAATCCGCCAGGCTGACCCACCACCATTTCACCAAGGGGGCCTCGATGGACGAGACCTACCGGAAGGGGTGGTCGCAGGTCGAGCGGGACCGTGCCGTGCTGAAAGAGGAGCTGGAAAAGCTGGATAAAGCATAACTCCTTTGTTTTCTTATTCCAACCATAAATATACCGACTACGCATCCCATAGGTGAGGGGACGTTCTAGTTGGCCATCCTTTCGAATGGAACCCAATGCTGGGCAACGACGCCCGACATCTCCGTCCCTGCCGACTCGCCATAAGCCGTTCCGCCTAAGGAGGCAAACCAAATGGGCAGCGTATATTCTGCAGGTCTAAGTATTCCAATCAACGGTAGCTTTTCGGAAAGCGGGCTACTTCAGTTTTCAACTACTCCCATGTCCTGGAGGGGGTATCTGACCTACCCCAAGTACTCCGTCGTGAGCTATGGCGGGCTTCTTTGGGTATCGACTATGGACAGCAACTTAGGCAACGTGCCCGATCCCGGAGCAAATCTGCTGGGTCCATGGTTCCCAATCCCCAACGCTCTGAGTAGCGAGGGAACGCTCCTGATTGCGGTCACTGAGTGGACAGACTATACCTACAACTTGTACGAAGTAGTGATGTACCAAGGAAATGCATACATATCCACCATCGACGGCAATCAGGGTTGTACCCCCCCAGCGGCTTGCTGGCTGCAGCTTACAGGGGCCACCGTTATACCTACTCCATTTCTGGATTCTTTCTATCCCTACATGAACGTCATTACCTGGGTCCCACCAGCGTACAGTCCTACTACGACCTACGGCTCGGGCAACGTTGTATCGTACAATGGAGACACGTTCGTTTCGGTGCGGTTTAACAACATAGGGAATGCCCCCCCTGACGGAGCGATGTCAGGAATTGCTGGTCTTGTGGGCTCCTTCTTCATGGGTGAGTGGTCGTCCACAATCACCTACGTCACCGGGCAGATGGTTTCCCACAACTCGTCAATCTGGCAGGCGCTTACAGCCAGCACCAACTCCGTTCCCTCGGCAGGCAATACTAACTGGGGGAGCATGGGGGCATCGGGCGCATTTAAGGGCTCGTGGGCATCGGGCAATGCTTACACCGTTGGGCAGGTGGTGAGCTTCCAGAGCCAGTATAGCTGTGATGTCTACGGCTGCCTTACCAACAACTCCAACGAGGAGCCCGACAAACAGCCCACCTACTGGGCAAATCTGTGGCAACCTGTCCAGTCCTGGATACCCTTTGGTTCCACTGTCGTTCATGGCATAGCAAGCACCCCTCTCTGGCAATGGGACCCCACAGTTTCCTACAGTAAATTCAGCATGGTAGTCTGTGGCGGCTCCCCGTGGATCGCAACGGTGGGCGCTAACATCACTCATGCGCCCGGTTCCGACAGCTATTGGTTTCCGCTCATATATTCTGCCGCGGCACTCCAGGGCGGCGGCCTTTCGATTGGGACGGCAATTCCCGCCGTTGGCACCCATTTCTTTGCTCAGCGAGGAAGCAATCCTCCGGTGGCCATCACGACCACGGGCAATCTGGGGGTCGGCACGGCCGACCCCTCCATGTCCGGCCAAGTCGGCTCCCGGCTCACCATCAGCACCTCGACCGACGCCGCAACCGGGCTTTCCATTTTCACCGGCAGCGCCAAGCGCTTCGCTCTCAACACTCAGTCCTCGGGAGGGTTCTTATTTTATGACGGCCAAGGCGCGGTTTGGAACCCCGGGCTATCGCAAGTCGGCGGCAACGTCGGCATCGGGACGACCACCCCGCACTCGAAGCTGGCCGTAGCGGGGCTGCCCGCATACGCCAACAACGCGGCGGCGATCACGGGAGGGCTGGCGGCCGGGGACTTCTACCGGACGGGCGGCAACCCGGACTACGTCTGCGTCGTCCACTAGCCATCCGTATCGTAATCCCGTCGCGTTCCGACCGGATTCAGGCGGCAGGGCCCCTCGGGGCCTTGCCGCATTTTTTTTGCTTCCTTCGTCCCAAATCTCGCCTATTGCCTATCTTTTTTAGTGGCACAAGCTCCTCGTATCGAGGTAACGCGGAAGGACGGTATTGTCGATCATGAAGGACGCCGAGGGATTCCCGCTCAAGGTGGAGGTCGAGACCATCCAGCCGTCCGTGCGCTTCTCAGACGCCCGCAAGGAGCTCGCCTCCGAGGGGAAGAGGTTCACGAGCAAGGCCCTGCGCCGGATCAGGTACCCCGACCTGCACCTCTGCTGCATCGGCAGCGCCCGGTCGGCGGCATGCTCGCCCGCGCTCGTCCGCAGCGAGAAGGAGCGGCGCATCGGGCGCTTCCTGTCCCTTGCCCCGGATGAGCTTGGCCAGGCCGAGAGGTGGCTCAGGGCGGAGGGCATGCTGGAGGACGTGGCGGAGGAGATGTCCTCCAGGTCCTCCCCCTCGTGGGACCGCCTCAGGCCCAGGCAGAAGCTGGCCTTCAAGCTGATGTGCATCTACAACCACATGGACTCCCCCGAGGAGAGGATATTGGAGGCCGTAAGGCTCCTCAAGGAGTCCGCGGGCGACGGCATCCCTGCCGGGACGTGCTCCTCCCTGTGCTCCGCTCTGACGTCCCTGGCGAGGAAGTACGTGGGGATGGAGGAGGACGAGAAGGGCAGGATCGAGGGCCCGGAGTTCCGGGACGGCATATGGAAGGCCATGGAGGAGGTCCTGGACCTGCTTCCCAAGGAGGAACAGGCCGTAGTCCTGCGCGAGCAGGTGAATGGCTATGGCTGCACGAGCGACTGCTTCCGCCCCGTCGTTTTCTAAAAGTAGCCAAAAACCCCCCTTCAAAGTCATTTTTCGGTGTATTATACCCATGAGGACAAAATCCCATGGGGGACCCCCTAGCCGTCCAGGAAGCCCGAGAGACTTGCAGGAAATGGCTGTCGCTGATAGAATCCAAGGAAATCAGGGATCATTTCCCGTTCGACAGCATCCGTCCTGCGCAGGAGGCCGCCCTCAAGGCGGTGGAGCGGGCGTACCTGGAGAACAAGAAGTACGTCGTCCTTGAGCTTCCCACGGGCTCCGGGAAGTCCGGGCTGGCCATAGCGGCGGGGTCGTGGGCCCGGGTCATGGCACCTGGCGGGTGCTATGATGCCGGGACGTACATCCTGTCGCCGCAGAAGACCCTCACCGAGCAGTACCTCGGGGACTTCGGCGGCATGGGCCTCGTGGAGCTGAAGGGCAAGTCCAACTACACCTGCGGCTACTACTATCCGGTGGAGGAGGGCGGCGAGGAGATGGACTGCGAGGCGGCCGACTTCATGTACGAGGAGCACGCCCAGCCGGGGGGGTGCCACGGGTACAAGGTCGCCAAGAAAATCTTTTGCTCCAGCCCCCTGGGCGTGACCAACTTCGCCTACTACCTCGCGGAAACGTCCTTTTCGGGGCAACTCAGGAACCGCTCCATGCTCGTCCTGGACGAGGCGCACGGCACCGAGCAGCACATACTCGGGATGGCCAACACCGAGGTCACCCGCTGGCGATGCGAGGAAGTGGGGATAGACTTCTGCTCCGTCCCCTTCGTCAAGCCCGACGCCGAGGGCATGGGGGTGGCGCTCGACTGGCTCAAGCAGGAGTTCCAGCCCGCCGTCCTCGTTGCCGTGCAGAAGCTCCAGATGGAGGCGGAGGGCCTGCGCGACACCATGAAGAAGGAGGCCGCGAGGCTCAGCAAGAAGGCGAGCGGCCTGGAAAGGTACCTCGGGCAGCTCGACATGTTCCTCAAGTCCGAGGACCGCAAGGGATGGATGGTATGGTCCGAGTCCGAGACTACCAAGTGCCCGGAATGCCGGGCCAAGCTCCGGCCCGGGACGACGAAGTGCTGGAAGCGGGAGTGCGGGGCCAAGATTCCCCTCCTGCCCGCCAAGATGATCATCAAGCCCCTGACCGCCACCCTCTTCGCCGACAAACTCCTGTTCTCCAAGGCCGAGAAGGTCGTCCTGATGAGCGCCACCATCCTGGACTTCGGCACCTTCCTGCGGAACCTGGGCATCGACAAGGACGACGCGGTGTGCGTGGCCCTCCCGAGCGACTTCCCGGTGGAGAACCGCCGCATCCTCTACCGCCCAGTCGCCAACATGAGCGCCAAGACCATCGACCAGTCCCTCCCCCTGGTGGCCGCGGAGATAGAGAGAATCCTGAGGAAGCATGCCAACGATAAGGGGATCATCCACACCCACACCTACAAGATCACCAAGTACGTCGTGCAGTACCTGCGGGACCACGGGCTCGGGGACCGCGTGCTGACGCACGAGGAGGGGGTGAAGGGGGACAGGGAGAGGATCGTGGCGGAGCACATCGAGAAGGTGGGGGTGCCGACCGTCATCATATCGCCCTCGATGACCGAGGGGCTGGACCTGAAGGACGACCTCAGCCGGTTCAGCATCGTGGTGAAGGTCCCGTACGAGTTCCTGTCGAACTACGTGAAGGCGCGCATCGCCCTCGACCCGGAATGGTACGACTGGACCACGGCGCTCCACCTGCAGCAGGCCACGGGGCGCTCCAACCGGCACGTCGGCGACAAGGCCACCCACTACATCCTGGACGCGGCGTTCGGCTACTTCGTCCAGAAGGCCGGGAAGATGTTCTCGCCCTGGTGGGCCGAGTCCCTGATGTTCCCGGGGGAGTACGAGGTGGATTGGTAAGGATATGAGACCATCCTATAGATTATCCGTGCTTCGCTTGCTTGCCGATTCCGGCAGCATAATGCCCCATGTCGGGCACTACCTGCTCGAATCCGGGAGCAAGTCCAAGGGATCATACGTCCTGAAGAATGTTCGGTGGGGAACCGTCTACGAGCTTTTGAATAATGGTCTGATACAGCACGGAGACCACGACGACTACGAAATTTCCGATCGCGGAAGGCTCTTGGTGGAGAAGGGCCAAGGAGGAGGCACGCCATGAAGACGCTGGGCATTTCCAGGACGATACGCAGGAGGCTGCCGGGCGGGTGGTTCGTCAGCATAGGCCCGTCGGGCTTGGCGTTCCGCCAGAGGCGGCAGAAGGTGTTGTTCTTCATTTCGTGGAGAGAAGCCGGACATCGTGCGCAGTTCCTGTATTCCCAGGGACCGCCGGAAGGCCTGTTGTCGGAGAAGGAAGCATCCTCTCTCCTGCCCGACTCCCGCCAGATTCCGATGTTCGGGTTCTCGCCCGACCATCACGATGCGGCGAAGAACTGATGCGCAAGTTCCGCCCCAGGTATCCGAGGCCGCAGGACGTCGCCCAGGTCAGGGCGGTGCTTGAGCGCTCCGTTCCGATGGACGGGCCCATGCGGATGGGATGGAGGGAGTCGAACAAGCTCGTCCCCAACTGGCGGTTCCTGGCCGCCACGGGCGGAGTCGAGTGGGTCGTGGATGTGTACTGCGGGGGATACTGCTACGTGTCGGTCGGGAGGTCCACCGAGACCGTCAGGTCCATCCCGGCAGTAATAAGGTTCTTGAGGACGCACTTGGCGGCGAGGGGGCAGCATGTCTGAGAAACTGGCGGAAAAGGAAGGCGAGAAGTGCGGGGTCTGCGGGGAGACGCTGCGGAAGGTCGAAATCTACTGTCATGGTGCGAAGGAAAGAAAGGAACCCCAGCCCACTATCCTGGCATGTAGGTGCCTCCATCCGGGGGACCTGATGTGCAACTGCGGGAACCCGTGCTTCAGCGTATTCTAAAAAGGGGGCAGTCCATGAGATATGGGATGATGGTTGTCGTTGCCTGTTTTATCCTGTTTTGCGTTTACGGGCTGGTCCTCGACCTTCGCATGGGCGACGACGAGGTCCTGGCCCAGCGGAAGGCGTCCGCCAGGCGCTGGGGGATGGAATGGGTCGATGTCGAAATCCGTGGGAGGGACAAATGAAAAAAGAAGAAAAGACCGTGCCGGTGATGGCCAACAGGGCCCCGTGGAACGAGCTGGTGCTCTCCGGGAAGCGGAAGGTCAAGACGATCAGCTTCAACTGGAAGCACCGGGGGCCGATCCTGCTCTACACGTCGTCGAACCGCGTCGACGACTGGGGGTGGGCGGACTACAAGCTGCGCAAGAAGGTCGCCGACGTCCCGGTCGGGGCCATCGTCGGCTCCGTCGTCGTGAAGGACGTGGTGCCGGTCGAGGAGCTGCCGCAGAGCTACTTCGACGACGACCCGAACCTGTACGGCAGCACGGGGCAGGCGTACGTGGCCATCATGGGGAGCCCGAGGCGCTTCGGGAAGCCCGTCCCGTTCAGGCCCCCGCAGGGGGCCATCAGGGTCTTCCGGGCACCGGAAAGGCTGCTGGCCACGGCATAGCCCAAGAGGAGGAAGGATGAAGCCCAAGTACAAGTATGCGTGCCCGTGCGGCTACAGGACGAGGAAATCCTGGAAGTTCGCGGCGCACCGGAGGAAGCATCGCAGGGGGCCTGCCAAGGAGGCATGATGGTCAAGGAGCCCGCAGGCAGGGAAGACGTCGTGCCGAGGCCGCTCGTCCGCCTCGGCACGATGGACGACCTCAAGAAGGTCCTGTTCGCCCAGAAGGTCATCGCCCAGGAGGTCAGGAGGGAGATGATGGCCCTGGTCACGGCCAAGCAGCTCGCCACCGGCAAGCTTTCCGGGCCGGAGGAGATCAAGAGGCTGGTCCTGGGGCAGAGGGAGCTCCTGGAGAAATACGCCAAGTACCCGACCATGTCGGAGTTTTCCTTCCATCCCTCCCTCATCGGGGCGACCAAGTGGGGTGCCACCTTCGGGGTGGCTGTCATGGTGAAGGTGTTCATGGTCGACCCCGTCAAGACGATCATGCAGCCCCTCGCCCCGTTCGTGAGGGCCGCCCTGATCCTGGTCCTCAAGGAGCTCAACGACCCCGTCCATGAGTACCTCATCGAGCCCCTGGAGGAGGCGATAAGGCTGAAGTTCACGGACGAGGATGGGGTGGAGGTCGAGGGTGACAAGGCGAAGGCGGTCTCCAGGAAAATGATCTACCAACTGGCGGAGAACCTCCTGCTGATCGGCGCGCAATACGGGCTGGTCGCCGGGGCCCCGCAGGGGTTCGCCATCACGGACTTGGGGAGGCGCGTCCTCCTCCACATGATCGACGCCGACCTGTTCCTCATCGAGCTTACTTCCGCCCATAAGAAGTTTCAGTCAGTAAGACCAAAGCTCTTAGTGGCTTAGACCGCCCGAAGAATCCCCGAAAAATTTGTGTATCCCGGTGTATAATGTAGATGAAGGGAAACCAAGCATGGAAAAATGGAACAAAGGATTGAAGCTTGAGGCGCTCAATATGGTCCAGCCCGACGACCGATTCCCCGGGCTGGACGTCCTGTACTTCGGCGTGGAAGTCTCGGGGTATTCGTCCGGTTCGGTATACGCCAGCGTCAGGGCGGTGCGCCGCATGGTCGGAACGTCGCAAATAATCACAGTCCAACTGGCTGGCCCTCGCGGGCGAAACCGCATCCGCATCGACGAGGTGCCGGGATTGCGCACAGCGGTCGTCAAGGCCGCCAGGAATTTTTGGTCGAATCTAGGAGGGAAATAGCATGCCAGCAGCCGCAGCAAAACAGCAGATCGTCATCTACACCCCGCCAGGGACCATCAAGCTCGCCGACAACGCCCAATGGACGAACCGCTTCGAGATCAGGTCCGAAAGCTCCAACCGGGTCTACGTCGTGTCGCAGAACAAGGCTGGCCGCCATTGGGGATGCTCCTGCATGGGTTGGATTCGCTACCGCCACTGCAAGCATTTGGCAGCCCTTAGCATTCCTGCCGACATGAAGCCCTTCGAGGCCTTGCTGAAATGAGCAACCGAATCATGACATTGCCGGACGGCACCACCGTCAAGGAAGGCGACAAGGTGCGGGCACGCGGCGAGGACGGCCGTTGGCATGTCTGTGTCGTGCTGGAAATCTTTAAGGGGACGGGAGTGGACAAGGCCCTGTTGACCGCAGGCAGGAAATACACGGGCCGTCTCTCCGATTTTGGGACGGTCATCCGTACCCGCTATCAAATCGAGCCCCACAAAAAGGCGGCGCAATGAGCAAGCGGCCCTTCGGCGGAAACTACAAGACCTACGACCCCGAGGCGGAGGGCTACGGCAGCCCCGCCCAGTGGCGCTCGGCGTTCCGCAAGCGGATGAGCAAGGACGAGGCGAAGGAAATCCTGCACGGGCAGAGGCGCACCGCCCGGGAAATCCTGGGTGTCGGGGCCAACGCCAGCAAGGCCGAAATCAGGAGCGCCTACCGCCGCCTGAGCATGGCGTGCCATCCCGACCGCATCATCATCAACCGCATGACCCTGGAGGAAGCGACCGAGCAGTTCAAGATTTTGACCGCAGCGTATACCGAATTGAGCTAGAGGAGATGCTATGTCCAACGCCAAAATTTCGCCAGAAGTCGAGGACGTGCTCCGGCGTTCCACCGTATCTGGAAACCAGCTAGCGTTGCCCGCGGGGCAATTGGAGCGGAAGCTTTACGAACAAGTGAACAAGGTCCTCGTGAATGCTGGCGGCAAATGGAGCCGCCAGACGAGGACGCACGTCTTTCAGGGCAGCCCTCTTGTCAAGCTGGGCCTCGCCTTGGAGACTGGGGTTTCCATAGACGAAAAGAAGCTTTTCCAGGCGTTCTTTACCCCCGAGAAGCTGGCGCAGAGAGTGGCAAGGATGGCAAGCGTGTGCGGATGTTCCGTATTGGAGCCGTCCTGCGGCGAAGGTACCCTTGCGGATGCGTGCATGCAGGAAGGAGCCGTATCCGTCCAGTGCATCGAGGTCAATCCCGAATTTGCCGCCCGAGCGATTGAAAAATGCCTTGACGTCGTCGTCGCAGACTTCCTCGCTTTGCCTTTGCCCGCCTCGGATGATGATAAGTTTGATCGGATAGTCATGAACCCCCCATTTACAAGAGGGCAAGACATCCGACATGTGAGGCACGCTCTTGGCTGGCTCCGACCAAAGGGCACCCTGGTCAGCATCATAATGCCCCACTCAGACCAAGACTTGGCCGTCTTGTTCCCGGATGCCGACTTTACAGTCGAGGACGTTCCGCCAGGAACGTTCAAAGAGTCGGGCACGACAATCGCCACTCGTATTTTAACAATCAGAACCTAAAGCACAGTATTAAGCCCGTGTGGACGCACCGCACCGGCCCGGCATAACGGCATCCGACTTCCCCCCCGTCTTCCATCTCCTGTCCCGCAAGAACCCCAAGAAGTACAACGTCCTGGTCGGCAGCGACCCCGCGCAGATAAGGTTCGCCGAGCAGGCCCTCGGCCTCAAGTGCCGGTTCGCCGAGGCGGTGGACGACTCCACCCTCCTCACGGGGGAGCCGTGCCTCCTGTGCATAACCGCGGCCAGGGTGGTGGACCTGTCGGCCTCCGTCAGGGAGAAGGCCGCCTTCTGGTCGATAGGCCCCGTCAGGAAGGGGTCGGCGGCGGCGCTGGCGCTGGTCAAGCACGCGGCGCTCCTCCTGGGCAAAGAGGGCGTCGACCGGGAGGTGATGCGGCGGTGTGCGGACGCCCTCGCATTCGAGGACGTCGACGACGTGCGCGTGGCCATATGGAACGCCGTATGGCTCCTCCTGGGGCCCGTGCCCGCCCCGTACAGGCGTTGGCCCGGGCCATGGGAGGATAGTATAAGGTGGATTCCCCCCGGCGTCGACCCAGCGTACCGCCTCCATGCCCTGTTCAAGGACCTCTCGGCGTACGCCTTCGTGCTCTCCGGCGAGGAGGAATCCCTGAGGAAGGCCGGGCTGTCCGTCTCCCCGTCGAGGCTGAAGTACCTCAAGGGCCTCTCGCTCGACCCGTCTAAGGTCCATGACACCGTCCGCGAAATCTCCGCCTGGAGGATGAGGAGGGGGGACCCCCATTTGGCCGCCCTGCGCGTCTCCGCCATATGGCAGAGATGACTTGCCCGTTTTTCGGTATTGTCCCCATGGGTGATGTGCCCGTTCGGCGTTGGTAGCCGAAAGAAACGAAAGGAAGCCTTGGATGGCCAGCTCGCGGATAGGCCTTGAGATGTTCATGGGGAAGGTCAGGCAGGCCTTCCCCCGCCTCTGCAAGAAGGAGGCGGAGGAGATGGTCAGGGGGGTGTTGGCGGCCCTCGAAGCCACCCTGGCGGAGAACCTGGACGTCGACAGGTTCGCGATCAAGCTGTTCAAGTTCGGGAAACTGACGGTGCGTCACCGGCCAGCGGGCCTCAGGAGGATTCCCCTCACGGGGGAGACCAAGCACACCGGCAAGAAACGCAAGGTCAGGTTCGTGACCCTCGGAAGGCTCCGCAGGCTGGAGAAGGCCGGGGGTTCCGGTAGCCCGGAAAACCAGATCGACCAAGGGTCGCAAATAGCCACAAATCAAAAGGAGAACCAGAAATGAAACAATTTTCCGACGTAGACGACGAACTCAATGACATCGTCCCCAGCAAGCCCCCCGCCGCTGCGCCGTCACCGGCCCCAGTGGCCCCGCCTCCAGCACCCCAGACACCGCCGCAGGCGGCCCCGCCTCCTCCTCAGGCATCCGCCAAGGCATCCACAGAGGAAGACATTGACCTTCCCGCCCCCGCCACCAAGGGCGGCGGCAAGGACGGCAACCCGGTGGGAGACGAGGTGGAATGGGGCGACACCGAGCTCATGAAGAAGGGCGACGGGCTCGAACGCATCCGCCCCGAAAGGAAGAGCGACAAGGTCGTGCGGTTCGCGCTCCTGCCGTTCATCAAGCCCAGGGGGCACCGCAGTCACTTCGTGACGACCAAGGAAGGCAAGAGGCAGGTGCTCTGCCTTAGCGAGCAGGGCGAACCGGCCTTCTGCTGCCAGAAGCTGGACGAGGAGGGGCGCTACCACGTCATCGCCCTGGCCCTGGAATACACCAACGTGGACCCGAGAAGCGGGAACCGCAAGCTGCCCGACGGGAAGACGCCCCCCATCGAGTGGAAGATCGGATTCGTGGACTTCTCCCGTCCCAACTTCCGCTCCGTCTCCTCGCTCCCCGAGGAAGGGACGAGCGTCTACGACTACGACATCGTGATGGCGCTCAACGGCAACAAGTACGAGTTCAACATCAAGGCCCGCAAGGCGAACTGGAAGCTGGACCCCGCCCTGGCCAAGGAAGTCGAGGCTGCGGCCCAGAAGTTCATCGCGGACGGCGGCAAGAAGCTGTTCAGGAGGCTTGGGAAGAAGGCCACTCTCCTCGAATGGAAGGCGCTGCTCGCCGGGGCCGCCGCAGGCGCGGCGGAGGCGAACCTCGACAACATTGAGGATTTGTAGAAGGAGCATAGCATGGCAATAGACTGCCGCTCGATTTCCGATGTCTCCGTGAAGGGGCTGAGCACGGCACAAGCAGGCATGGCCTACAACAGCGGGGACCGGGAGGCCGACTCCAGGCTGGTGGTCTTCCTCTACCTCCTCATGCGGGACAAGCTCCCTTCCGGGGCGGTCGAGGAGATCATGTCGGAGGTGGAGAGCATCGACGATCTCCCCTGCCTGCTGAGCAACGGATGGCTTGCGGCGCATGCGGGAAACATCGCAAAAAGGCTCACGCACGGGCATGCATGAGCCTTCCTCGGCCCACTGAAATGAAGAAGCCCAAGGAAATCCCGCCGCAACTTCCAGACCCATGGTTGACGCCCGAGAAATACCGTCCCGGGGAGCCGTGCGGGCATCCGGGATGCCTGAGCCACATCAGCCATCCCTGCGAGGGATGCGGGAGGCGGGGCGGGGGGCTGCTACCTCGCGGATGGGAGGGCCGAAAACCCAATGGGAAAAACGTTCCTCGGCATTGACCCCGGGCAGACCGGATGCCTGGCCATGATCCGGGTCCTGGATGACGGAAATAAAGACATCCGCCTGTACGACCCGCTGCTGTTCGAGGTCAAGTCGGGGAAGAAAATAAGGCACGAGTACAACGAGGCGTCCATGGCCTCCGTCCTGTCCGAGTTCTCCACGCTGGAGGCGGAGACTTCCTGTATCCTGGAGAGGGTGTCGGCCATGCCGGACCAGGGCGTGTCCTCCACGTTCAACTTCGGCATGGGATATGGGCTGTGGAGGGGCATGCTCGCCGCCCTGAAGGTCCCCTATACGTTGGTCAGCCCGGTGACGTGGAAGAAGGCAGTCATGATGGACATGCCCAAGGAGAAGGACGCCGCCAGGCAGCGGGCGATCCAGCTCTATCCCCAGGTGGCATCCCAACTGTCCAGGAAGAAGGACATCGGGAGGGCGGATGCCCTCCTGCTGGCCCATTACGGTATTGTCTCCGCTGGGAGAGAAGGCCAGCATCCGTGCTAAGGGAGGAACTGACATGAAGAACAAGGAGAAGGCAAAGGGCAAGGCAGGGGTCAAGAAGGCGGAGAAGGCCAGGGAGAAGGGTCCGTCGTCGGACCCCCGGCTTTGGACCCCCGCCCAGCGGCGCGAGATGTTCCTGGAGGCGAGGAAGGAGGTCAAGGACGACTATCGCATCCTCGACAAGGACTTCAGGGAGGAGCTGGTGCCCTACGGGAACATCGTCCTGGATCACGTCCTGAGCCTCGGGGGCCTCCCCCGCCATGCCCGGGTCACGCAGGTCCACGGGGACGAGGGGGCGGGGAAGACCACCACGGCCCTCTGCATCGCCGCCCAGTACCAGAGGGTCATGCAGGAGCCCATCGCCATCTTCGAGTACGAGCCGGGCGCTTCCGCCACCTACGCCTGGACGCTGGGGGTGGATCCCAGCCTGTGCTTCTTCGAGCAGCCGACCAGCCTCCAGGACGCCATCAAGCGGCACGTGCAGCTCATGGCCGACTTCGGCGTGCGCCTGTTCGTGAACGACTCCATCCCCTACATGGAGACCAAGATCCCCCGCAAGGACTTCGAGAGCGGGCGGGCCTTCAAGAGCAGCTACGGGGGCCATGCCAAGGGCATCAAGGGCTTCTACCACATGCTGCACCCGTGGCTCCTGGAGTACGATGGCTCGCTCCTGATGGTGAACCAGACCAGGGACCGCATCGACGAGGATGCCGACAACGCCAGCAAGTGGAGCTACACGAACCGCATCTACTCCCTTCCGGGCGGGAGGGAGGCCAGGTTCACGCCCAGCGTGATGCTGGAGCTCACCCTGGAGAACGAGGTCCGCCCGTGGGAATGGAAGAGCATCCCCGACGAGAAGGAGAAATGGCTGCTCGTCCAGCCCAAGGGGGCCGTGCTGAAGAACTACCCGACCGCCAACCGGGTCAGGGTGCGCTCGCTCAAGAACAAGGTCACGGGGATGGGCTTCCGCGAGGGGCACATCTACATCCGCCCCAATTTCGGGATCGACGAGAACATGAGCATCCGGGAGCTCGGATGCGCCTACGGCTACATCGGGTTCGACAAGAAGCGGTGGTTCGTCGGCAAGTCGGCGGAGGAGGGCTTCGCCTCCTATGCCAGCAAGACGGAACTCGTCGAGGCGCTCGTCGTCAAGGAGGACCCAGAGGTGCTGGGGAAGCTGCGGGCACTGATCGTGGAGGCCATCAAGTCGGACGACAGCGGGCGCTTCAAGTGGAGCGGCCCGCAGGAGGAAATCGCCTCCCTGGAGAAGATCGTCAACGAGGAGTACGCCCCCCTCGACGACGAGGAGGACTTCAAGGAGGAGGCCGCCGTCCCCGGCGAAAGCATAGATTTGGACGATGCCGACCGCACCGGGACGACGCCATAGGAAACTTGTGAAGCTGACGGGCAGGAACTTCCAGCCATGGGACGAATTCTCGATGGTCATCGAGGGCCTGACGCTCATCGTCGGGCCCTCGAACCGGGGGAAGAGCTCCGTGTTCCGGAGCCTCAAGGGGGCGCTCCGCAACGACCTTCCCGCAGGGTTCGTCAAGGACGGGCAGCCCGGGCCCCTGGAAGTCACCGTCGAGACGGACGGGCACGTCATAAGGGCCACCCGCCCCCGCAAGGGATCCTCGAAGTACGTCGTCGACGGCAGCCCCTTCGCCTCCCTCCAGCTTAAGGTTCCCGAGCCCGTGGAAAAGCTGAGGTTCGGGGAGGTCCAGGTCGGGGGCACCACCATCGACCCGATATTCTCCGAGCAGAACAGGGCGCAGTTCCTCATCGACCCCGAGCGCTGGAAGCCCAACGAGGTCAACGCGGTCCTCGGCGCGTTTTCGAGCACGGAAAAGCTTGACGCCGGAAAGAAGGAGGCCAACCTCCGCATCACCCAGCGCAACGCCGAGGCCAAGACCCTGGCCGAGGAGATCAGGGAGGCGGAGGAGCGCAAGGCGGCCCTCGCCCGGCTTGCGGAGGCGTCCGGGCAGGCGCTCGTCCTGGTGGACGGCTTCGAGTCCGGGGCCGGGCGGTGCGAGTCCCTGCTGTCCTTCGTCGCCGAGGCCCTCCGCAAGGCGGCAAGGGTACGCCGCCTCGGGGAAATCCTCTCCCCCCTGCAGGTCCCCGACGCGTCCGGGGCAGAGAGGCTGCACCGCAAGGACGGGCTGCTGGCCCAGGCGCACGCCTGCGCCTCCAGGATCGCCTTCCTGGCAGGCTTCGGGGCATCCCTGGACCAGGCCCTGGCCGCATGGGAGTCCTCGGTGGGTGCCTACAAGCTCCTCCGCGGCCTGCTGGCCCTCTCGGAGGCGAGGAAGAAGGAGGCAGGTCCCAGGAAGCATGCCGACCTGCTGAGCTCCGTCCTCAAGGAGGCCGAGTCGTTTCTCAACCCCGCCGTCGACTACCTCGACCTCGCGGGCTCCGTCAGGGACGCCCGGTCGCTCAGGGCCGCGTTCCAATCCGGGGAATCCGAGCTGGAGAAGGCGGGGAAGGAGCTTGAGGAGGCCGGACGGGGGCTCAGGGAAATCGAGCAGGGGGTCAGGGAGGCCGAGGAGGAACGGAGAAGGGCCGCGGCCAGCAAGGCATCCGGAGGCACGGCGAGGCCCAAGTGCGACGTGTGCGGGGGCTATTTGGCGTGCCCGGTATGCGGCGAACAAGGTCAAAAAGTTTTCGGTCGCTGAGTATTGACCTGAAGTAGCGAAAGCGGAGGCGGGCAAATGGCGGACATTCAGCAGCAGTTGAAGGATGCGCAGGCCAGGGTCAAGGTCCTGGCGGGCAAGCGGGACCAGGCCATCCGGGACGCCGGGATAGAGGAGCAGAAGCTCAAGCAGGTATACGACAACCTGCGGCAGCTCGGCATCGAGTCCCCGGAAGCCCTCTCCGAGGACGACCTGCAGCGCCTGGCCGAGGACACGAAGAAGAAGCTCGAAACCGAGATGCTGGGCCTCATGGAAACCCTCTCCAAGGGGGAGGCCCTGCTCCTGGAATACGAAAAGGTGCTGGAGGGAGAATGATATCCAGATGGCTGGTGGAATACATAGGGTCCACGCCCTGCCCGGTGTACGCCTCGCGCGGGACGTATCCGACGTGCGATCCGTACGAGGCGATCAGCTTCGACACCGAGGAAAGGGCCAAGAAATGGATGAAAGGGAAGGGCACGGTACCCTACCCTCCTCCCTGGACGCCGGTCCAGCACGGGTTCGAGGATTGATTCGTTTTTAGATGGGATGGAAAAGAAAGAAGGGCAAAGGAGGAATTTGTGGAATTTACAAGTGTTGACTGCAAGAAAAACTCCAGCAAAAAGTATGAAGTCCATCTGACCTACAAGGATTCTACGGTGGGCGTCGTCACTTTCTCGGACAAGCTGCTTGCTGACGAATATGTGGATTTCAAGACCAAACGACCAACAAAGGTTGTGGAGGTAGGGAAAGTCCCGGAAAAGAAAGAAATCTCGGACGCATTCTGGGAGCTGGCAAAAACCCAAGCGGAAACCCTCACCTTGGTGGGCGTGCTCAACGAAGGGGTTGATGGCTTCGAGATCGAGTTCGGGAACGCCCAAAAAGCATAGCCCACAACAGGTCGGACAATGGGAGAAGAGCAGCTTCCGCCAATCGAGGAGCTCGACTTCGAGCGCGAGTCCGTCCGGAAGCTCTACCGTTCCGGGGCCAACGGGATAAACCCCGAGAGGTGGGAGCGCGCCAGGGACGTCATACGCTTCGACGACGTGGTCTTCGAGCTCACGGGGCGCAGGGACAGCGTCATCCGTTGCCCCTTCCACGGCAAGGATTCCCGCCCCTCCTTCACCCTCTACAACAGGACCAACGACGCCTACTGCTTCGGGTGCCCGCCCGGCAAGATGTACTACGACTCCGTCATATTCGCGTCGAAGTACATGGAGATAAGCCGCGTCCAGGCCCTCCAATGGCTCGAAAAGAAGTGGGGGCTCCCCCGCCTCTCGGACGTTCCTCTGGAGGGCGAGGAGGACGAGGAGGAAACCCTGCTGGGCTTCTGGGACCTGGCGGAGCCCTTCATAGTCAAGGCCGGCCGGGAAGTGCAGAACGTCCGCGACCCGGAGCTCGCGGAGGACTACATCCGCATATACTTCACCGCCCTCGGCCTCGAAAAGGCCGCCAGCGCCGCGGAGAAGGACCCCGAGGGAAACCCCGGGGACCTGCACCTCCAGGCGGCCCTGGAGCTTGCCAGGGCCCTGGGAAAGGACAAGCTTTCCTCCATTGCCGACAGGAAAGTGGAACGGGGCAGTAATGAGCAATCATGAAGGCGAGCCTTGAAAACGTGACCTCCAAGGACCTCAAGAAGGCCAAGAAGAAGGTCACGAAGCCCAGGGACATAAGGAGCGTGTTCCGCGAGCGCCTCGCCTCCCTGGCCGCCGAAGGGGGGGTGTCCAAGGTCAGGAAGCCCTGGATGAGCACCAAGGCCTTCTGCATCCTGGACACGCCGGAGGCCCTCCAGTCGTGGGCCGACGACGTAATCGCCAACGCCCCCCGCTTCGAGTTCTACGGGCATACGTCCCCCGTGGTCGCCGTGGACACGGAAACCCTCGGCCTCGACACCCGCCTGTTCGTGAGGCTTCGCAGGCTTCCCGATGGCTCCTACAAGCAGTTCTACGAGGTCAAGACGGACGTCGCCGGAATATGCCTTTCGGCCGATGGGATCAAGGGCGTCTACATCCCCCTCAACCACGAGTTCCAGGACATCGGCCTCGGCATCGCCGCCAAGGTCCTCGACCGGGCGGCATGCGACGGAATCCTCCAGCGGCTGTTCGACCAATGCCATCTGGTCTTCTACAACGGGAAGTTCGACCGCGAGGTCATGCGCCTCACGCTCGGAATCGTTTTCAGGCCCTACCCGTTCTTCGAGGACGTGCAGGTGCTGGCCTACATCAACGACCCCAAGGCCGACCTTGAGGACAAGAGCTTCTACACGGGGGATGCCGGGGGCCTGAAGGCGGTCTCCAAGAACATCCTCGGCATAGAGCAGATCGAGCTCGAAGATATCGCCAGGGTCAGGGCCGAGACTTGCCCCCTCACCGGGACGGCATTCTGCCAATGCTCCGCGGAACAGAAGAAGGAAAGGAAGCACGGGCTCAAGTTCCATTACGTCCCGTTCTCGTGGGTCCCGGTCGATCTGGCCCTGTGGTACGCCGCATCGGACGCCATCTGCACCTGGATGCTGTGGGAAAAGATGCATGCCCTGGCAAGGACGAGGAGGACCGTCCACAGGATAGACCACGAGCTCGTCGACACCATCGCCTGGATCGAAAGGCAGAGGTTCATCATAGACACTGAGCGCCATGCCCGCACGGTCAGGGGGCACCAGAAGAAGATCGCGGGCCTGGAGAAGCGGCTCTACGACCTGGGCATAGCGGCGGGGTACCCCGAGCCCCATACCGACGAGGGCGAGGTCTTCGAGAAGGACAGGTTCAATCCCGGGTCGAACAAGCAGCTCCAGAAGCTGTTCTTCGAGGTGAAGGGATGGAAGCCGACGAGGAGGACCCCCACGGGCCAGGCATCCTGCGACGCCGAGGCAATCGGGGACCTGCAGAAGCTCTACCCGGACGACGAGTTCCTCTCCGTCCTCTCGCAGTTCAACGACTACAAGGCCCTCCATCCCGCGGACCTGAGGTTCGATCCCGCGGACGGGACGGCGCGCATATACCTCAAGCAGAACGTGGTGGCGGGCGGGCGGCTGTCGTCGGCCGGCGGGGAGTTCGAGAAGGACGGGGGGTTCGGGCTCAACTCCCAGGCGGTGAAGAAGGTCGAGCCCCACCTCATGTGGAAGGTCCGGGGGAACGTCCTCAAGCCGGACGAAATCCCGGAGGACCAGATAGAGGAGCATGCCGAGGAGGACCTGCATCCGTCCTGCTTCCGGGAAGTCGGGGAAGACGGCGGGACGATGCGCAAGAAGGCCCCGGGCATCGTCCACAACCACATCGGGCAGTACATGGGATATGCCATCTGCCTGGTGCCCGGCTGCAAGACCTGTGCGGAAAAGTTCGGCGTCCTCATCGAGGACGCGAAGATGGACGCCAACGAGGTCGTCAACCTCCGCGCCCTGTTCTGCTCCCCGCCCGGCTGGACGTTCTTCACCATAGACTACGGAAACATCGAGATGCGGGCGGCCGCCAACTGCTCCGGCGAGCCCGAGTTCATCAAGGAGTTCCTCGAAGGCAAAGGCGACTTCCACTCCCTCACGGCCAGCAAGGTGTTCCCCGAGTTCAACGACCCCAGGACCCCCAAGGAAGTCCGCAAGAAGCTCCGCGACCTGGCCAAGATCATCAATTTTGCCCTCCTGTACGGCGGCACCGAGTACGCCATCTACGAGAACATGCGGAAGCAGGACCCCAACATCACCAAGGAGCGGGCGAAGGAGATGGTGGAGAACTACTGGAAGGGCGTTCCGGTGTTCTTCGCGTTCTGCCAGCAGAAGCAGGCCATGGCCCGGGACCAGTTGCTCTGCACCACCGTCACGGGTCGCGTCATCAACTTCCAGTCCGCCATGGATGCCCTACATCTCCACGTCCCGAACGAAGAGGAGCGGAAGAACTACTGGAAGTACCGGGACCTGATGAGGAAGGCCGAGGAGCTCAAGGTGGCCGGGGACTCGGCGTGGAGCGAGTACTTCAACCTCGCCTCCTCCATGTGGAAGAACCTCGATACCGGGGTCCGCAACTGCATGGACTACAACAAGTTCATGGGCAAGATTCAGAGGGTGAGCGTCAACGCCCCCCTCCAGGGCCTTGCGGGGGACTTCATGCGCATGTCCCTGAACAAGATACATACATGGGTGGAGTCCGACCCCCCGGTGCAGTCCGTCATCATGCTCCACGTGTCGGTCCACGACGAGATCGACTTCTCCGTCAAGGACGAGTACGTGCCGTTCGTCGTTCCCCGCGTCACCCGCATCATGAAGCTCCGCAAGCTCCACGAGAGGCTGAAGTGGCCCGTGCCCATCGAATGCGATGCCGAATACGGCATCTCGTGGGACGTGGAGCACCATGTCACGGGCGACGACGACCACGTCCCCGTCGCCTGGACCAAGATCAAGGCCATTGCGAACTACCTCCCGGACGGATGGGAGGCGGGCACCGTCAGGAACCTCATCAAGGCCATAGCCTCGGGGGACGAGCGCAGGGTGGCCAGGGCGGACGCCTTCCTCAAGGAAAACCTGCATAAGCGCGCCTACGCCGCAGCATGGCATTGCTTCTGGAGGAAGGACGGGCAGCAGAAGGCGAGGCAGTCCGACCCCAAGGCGGTGAGGGCCGCCCTGCTGGTTGCCCTGCAACTGGACGAGTTCTGGAGGCTGGACGGGGTCCCGGACGACGAGGGAGACGGGATGGAAACCCTCGAACAGTACGAGGCGAGGAACGGGCTTGGCCTCGCCGACCGCAACCCCGCCGCCCTGTCGTTCGGGCCCCTCGGCTCCCTCCCCCTGGACGCCGAGGTACAGCGCCCCGTCCCCGAAATGCTCGGGGCCTTCTTCATCCCCCCTCCCCCGGGAATGTCCGAATCCTCGGCCTGCGATGCCGGACATGCCCTCGAAACGCCCCAAATGGCGCTTCCCCTCGTCCCGAGCGTCCCTACCATCCCCGAGCCCGCCGCGGACGCAGCAGGCAGCCCTTCCGCAGCGCCGGAGCCCATCCCAATAAGCCCGCCACCGGGAACCAAGGTATTCGAGCTCGGGGACTTGAGGGGGGGAAGGGACCGGCAGCTAAGCATAATCATCGGAAAGGGCCCCAACCCCATGTGGGTCAGGCTCCTGAACGGGGAGGAGTTCTGCATCCACGCCATGCTGGACCACATACCGGACAAGTTCCTCAAGAAGAAGGAATGATTGATTTTGCCAATCCTGTATTAGGGGCCAAAGGAGGAAGCACGGCGATGCAGGGGCGCGATGGCAAGCAAGCATTTGCCCTGACCTTTGCGACGGGGGTGGTGATCGTCGTCGTGTCCGCCTCCATTGCCATGGGCCATGCCCTCGCCTTTTTCGTCAGGCTCTGGCTGGAGGGAACCCTGCGGGTGCATCCCTGAGGAGGAAGCATGGAACTTTCGCGGCTTGCGTTCAAGGCTGCCGTCTACTTGGCAAACCGGATGAGCAAGGAGGAAATGCCGTGCGCCCATTGCCAGGGACAGGGCGTCGTGATGCCGGAGTGCATCTACGACCGGCATGCGCCCGACTGCCCGTTCTGCTTTGGGACGGGAGTCGATCCCAGCACCTACAGGCATCTCAATGGACAAAGCGAAGGAAAAGGGCAATCGCCCGAGGTTTAGGACCAGGAAGCAGCTCGGGCTCAAGTCGGGCGAGCTCCCTTTTAAGTTTCGGGTGGACATAAACCCGGACGACGACGGGGAGACGGAGGTGTCCAGGAAGAGGGCCCTCCTGCGCCTCAACTCGCAGAGGGTATACACGCAGATGGGGTGCTCCGTCCAGGCCCTGGGAAGCATGCGGACCGTGATGAGATGGCTTTCCAGGCTGATGGAGAATATGGACGAGGAGGACCAGAAGGCCGCCCTTCCCGCCGTGTCGGCGGCCAGCGCCTCCCTGTCCAGGATAAACGCCCTGAGCCGGGAGAAGGTGGAGCGGGCGGTCCGCATGGAGGAGGAGGTCGAGCGGGCCAGGAAGGACGCCCGCGTCGCCCGCGTCCGTCTGGCAAAGGTGGCCCTGGAGAAAGCCAGGAAAGCAAAGGAGTTCGGGATACTGAGGCTGGGAGGGGAATCCTCTCCGGCCTCCCTTCCGGCCTTCGGGGACATCTTTAACTGGATTGGGCCCCAGGCCGGGGAAGGCGGCCCGGGCTCCGCGCCCAAGGAGTAAATCCCTGGCTATTCGGTGCTTTATTGAGGAACCATGGCTGAGAAAAAGACTCCGAAGAACAGGCTGGGAAAGAGGGAGAGGGGCGCAAACCTCCGCATCGGCACCACTGAGGTGAAAAGGAAGATCGCCACCGGCAAGGGCGGAAGGCAGTTCGCCTCCGCCGGGCCCCGCACCTCCATGACGTCCTCCGGGGAGATCGCCGACATCCAGATTTCCAGAATCCGCCAGGCGGCGGTCCAGGGCCTCCCGCTCGGGGCCTCCGGGTGGGGGATGTACGAGCTGGCAAGGTTCGACAAGACCGCCGCCTTGTTCTCCGACGGCACGCTCGGGAACGCGGACATAGCCGACTCCAACAACATCGGCTACTACAGCTACGAGTTCCCGGTGGACGCCCTTGAGCTTCCCGCCTCCAGGGCCGAGGAGCTGAGGTTCTACCGCCTTGCCTACGACCGCGACCCCATAGTCGGGCGCGCCATCGACATGCACACCGAGCTTCCCCTGTCCAAGTGGACGCTGGAGAAGCCGAAGTGCTCAAGCGACGACTTCGCCGACTACGTGTACGACTACTTCCAGGGGATGGTGAGCAGGACCAAGTTCTTCCAGGTCCTCATCCAGGCCGTCCGCGAGCACTGGAACATCGGGGAGTCCTTCATATTCATCGAGGAGTCCGACGAGGTCGAGCCGTGCGACATGGCCAAGGCGGTAATCAAGAAGGACGAGGAGAGGGGAAAGAAAACGAATGCCCAGGGGACCGAGCCCGGCATGGACGCCGAGAACCCCCCGCTGGGAGGCACGGCGGACCGCATCCTCGACTTCCTGCAGCCCGAGAAAAGGTCCTCCTGGCTGAGGAAGCGCTCCTCGGACATCGAGGAGATCGAGAAGGCGGGGCTGGGCTTTTCTCCCGGGGAGAGCATCGACGCCGTCAAGAAGGAAATAGGCAGGAAGAAGGCCAGCCTTTCCAGGGGGATCAAGAAGCTTGCCAAGGTGATCTCCAGGGACGGCGCGGACGACGAGCATCCCATCTCCGTCACGGCGGCCCCCGCCGACCCGCCGGCCGGCGCGGATGCGCCTCCTCCTCCCCCGGGAGGGGAGGGAGCGCCGCTCGGGGACGCGGGGCTGGCGGGAGTCGAGGGGATGGGAGGGCCCGACGACGCGGCGGTCCCCCCGATGGACGATCTTGGCGGAGCGCCCCCCGTGATGGGGGGAGGAGGCGGGGGCTTCCCCGCCGGGCCCCCCACCCCCGGGGACGCCGCAGGGCCGGTCCAGGACGCCATATCGCAGGGCTCCAGCATAGCCAAGCAGCAGGAGCTGATGGAATTGAAGCGCGTCATCAAGCTGCTGGAGAAAAAGAAGAAGGTACTTGAGGAACTGAAGGAAATACGGGAGAAAAGGCGGGAGGAGGAGGAGCTGTTCTCCCACGTGGCGAACAAGGACTACGAGGGGTTCGACAAGATCCAGGTCCTGCCCCCGGAGCAGATCGAGCTGGCGGCCGAGGGCGGGCTGACCGATGGGGCCACCATCTACTACAAGCCCCTGGAAAAGCAGAAGACCGCCTACCTCGAAGATCCCGAGATAGACCCCAAGGTCAAGGCGATGCTCGAAGAGAAGGGGAAGGTGGCGCTCAACAAGGACCCGTTCAAGGGGTCGTACGTCATCCACTTCCCGAGGAAGAAGTCCGACTACGAGCTGCACGGGCGCTCCATACTCCAGCGCTGCATCCGCACGGTCATCTACCGCGAGAAGCTGCGCCAGGTGCAGAGCACGCTGGCCAGCCGCAACATGACCCCCAAGACGCTGATCGTGGCCCCCGAGATACCGACCAGCGAGGTGCTGGCCCTGCGGGCCCACGTCGACGAGGCGAAGGCCGACCCGGACTACAGCGTCGTGGTCAACTACGAGTGCAGGTGGGACGAGATCGGCAGCGACGGGCGGCTCCTGTCCCTGGACGGGGAATGGCAGCACACCAACTCCGACCTTTCCATCGGCCTCGGGTTCTCGCCCGAGATACTCATCGGCGAGGGGCTGTACAGCGGCAACAAGGTCCAGCTCCAGCTCATCGAGACGTCCTACCTCCAGTTCCGGGACGTGCTCGCGGACATCGTCGAGCAGGGCATATTCCTCCCGATTGCGATGAAGAAGGGCTTCTACGAGATGGACAAGTGGGGGAAGGCCCGCTGGATATACCCCAAGGTGTCGTTCTCCCGCCTGGCCCTTAGGGATTCCGGGGACGTCTACGACATGCTGTACAACCTGTACAGCAAGGGGAGCATCCCGGTCAGCATCGTGCTGGAGTTCCTGGAGATCGACCCTGAGGACTGCAAACGCAGGCTGGAGGAGGACCTCTACGGGGTCAACGACAGCAAGTTCAACGAGCTGCTTTCCGCCATCTACAACAGCCTCGGGGAGGCCATCCTGACGAAGTCCGACATCCTCAAGAGGGTCATCAAGGGGATGCAGCTCGACGAGACCGAGCAGGAGCCCGAGCAAGGCCCGGAAGGTTCCGGGCAGGGAATGGCATGAGGCTCGCTGGGAAGACGGACCAATGCCAGGGCGCTTACGGCGGGTGCATAGCTTGGATTGCCGATGCTTACTCCTCTTGATTCCGTCACTTGGTCTTCCGATCTCTACGAGGGCAACGCGGCCTTCGTGGAGGTCCCGGGCTCCGGGAGCCCCCCGTCTCCCGGCACCCTGTACGTAGTCAGCCAAGTACGCCCGTCCGACAACTCCTTCGTCATCCTGATGTCCAACCCCGTCCCCCCCGACCCGGGGCCCGGCTGGTCCTTTACCCAGGTCGCGCAGTACACGTTCCCGTCCCTCAACGAGTCGTTCGATCCCGTGGTCGCCTATGACGGAAGCCGCTACATTCACATCATAGGCACGCAGGACAACCGCACCGGGCTTACGGGAAGCGACCTTTCGTCGTCCCAGGAAGCCATCCCGGTGGACCTCGTGAAGTTCACGTTCGACACCCATGCTCCGTCTGCTTCCCCTCCTTACGACGGCCTGGTCGGGCCGGTGGTCCTTGCCACCGCTTCGTACGTCCGGGAGGGGTACGACGTATGCCCGCTGTCCACGGGAGGCTCGTTCGTCGTCGTCGCCGTCACCAATCCCTCGACGGTGGACATGATCGACACCGTGGCGCAGGTCACGGGAGTCTCGATATCCGGCAACGTCCTTACCGTAACGGCGGACAACGACTTCCAGCCCAGCATGGTCGTCCAGTTCTCGGGCATCCAAATAGCCCAGTTCCTCAACGGGCAGTCCGTCACGGTGGCATCCTCGGACGGCTGGCACTTCACCGCCCCCTATGCGTACCCGGGCACGTACTCCCAGTCCGCCAGCCCCCCGGCCTTCGAGTCGGGGTACGCCACATGGCTTCCGGGGCATTCCCTGCTCGGGTTCGAGCTCAGCAGCCTGGATACCATAATGACGCCCCCGTTCCTGCTGGCCAGCTCCCCGTTCCGCAGCGGGCCGGTGTTCGGCTCCGCCTCCGCATGCTCCCCCGATGGTTCCACGGTCGAGGTCTACTACGAGAGCCATCCCAAGGACGTGTCGTTCCAGGACCAGACCTTCACCGTCAGCCAGCTAACCCTTTCCGGCATCCTCTCTCCGCCCTACTTTTCGTGGGGCCCGGCCACGGTGCTCACGACCTTCACGGCGCGCTACACGGACAATCGCCTGACGGTCGTCCCCAGCGGCACGACCCGCACGGCGTCGACGGTCTTCTACACGCAGGACCCCCAGCGGAACAGCGTCGTCGGCAACGTCCTCATGGGACATTTCGACGGCTCCATTTCGCCCCCCGTCCCCTGGTCGTGGAAGGTCGGGTCGGGCTCGGCCCTCGGGGGGTCGATCCTCCAGGCCGTGCTCTCTCTGTCCCTCACGCAGGGGGCCAGCATGTCCTACCTGCTTTCCCCGGCATATGCCATGCGGGGAGCATGGTCCTACGGGGTCCCGACGATCAGGCCGGAATGGCAGAGCAGCTATGATGTCAACGACAATGTTTCCTATGTCATCAGCAACTACGTCTGCATAGTGCCCGTCCGCAACAGGGGATGGTGGGCGCTGCAGGCCGCCTATTCCAAGGACGACATCGTGGCCGTCCCGGTCTACTACATCGCCCTCCAGGGGATAACGGGCAATCCCGAGGCACTGCCCCCCGCGCAGGACACGGAGAACTGGCGCACCCTGAGGCCGGACGAGGCCGTCCCGGCAAGCGCACCGGCATGGGACCCATCGGAAAGCTACCTGGCAGGAAGCGCCGTCAAGGTGCCGTCCTTCTACGTTTCCCTGGGAATCGTTCTGTCCAACCTGCCCAGCCCTCCCTACGACCCGACCGACTGGCAGCCATTGCTTCCTCCCTCGTCCGATGTCGTTCACTGGGCCCTGTCCCCGCTCGCCTGGCCCCTGTATACGGGACGCCTCGACCTGGTCGGCCTCGGCATAGTAAGCCCCTCCACCTATGCAGACCTGAGCCTGACTTGGCTGCGCGGGACCAAGTCCGTGCTCGACGATGGGACGAAATGGGCGGCCGTGGGGGAGAAGTCCACGGGCGAGGCGGGCCAGCCGTACTACGTGTCGCACTTCAACGTCCCCCCGACTGCCGAGCTTTCCCCCTTGGGCGGCACGGTGCTGCGCGGCATGCCGTTCCTTCTCGACGCCAGCGGGACGTACGATCCCGACACGGGGGACACGGTGCAGTACACGTGGTCCCTGGTCCCACAAAACGCGGACATCGTCCTCTCCGCCAGCGGTCCTTTTGCCTCCCTGCTGGTGAGCAGGGCCATCGGCGGTGCGGAGGTCCCGGTCAGCGTCGCCGTGGCGGCGGTGGATTACACGGGCGCATCCCCCAACCATCCGCCCATGGCGGTGGCGGGGGCGTCCTACGACTTCGCCTCCAACACCGCGACGATCCTGTCGGACTCCGCTGACCTGGCCATAGGGCAGCAGGTGCTCCTCTACGGCCTCCAGGCCGCCGCGTTCCTCAACAATGCCATCGTGACCGTCACGTCCACGGGGACCTCCTCCTCCCCGCCATCGGCGGAATTTTCCGGCACTGTGCAGTTCGCCACGCCCGCCCAGGTCCTGGGGCACGACTATCTCCTTGCCCTGGACAGCGGATACGCCATCTCGGCCCCCCAATTTGTCGTGATCCAGTCCCGTCCCTCTCCCCCGTCCGGTCTCCTGGTGCCGTTCAATGCCCCTCCGGTGATAACGATGCCACCGCCTCCGACCGTCCAGAGGAACTCGTACTCCACGATATCGCCCTCGATAACGGGTGACAAGGACGCGGACGACGCCACGACGTATTCGTGGATCCAAATCCAGGGCACCCCCGTGCAGGCCACCGGAACGGGCACCGCGTCCCTGACCTTCTCCTCCGGGGGGACGATGGTGGGGGGAGAGACTCTGGAATGGAGCCTTACGGTCGACGATGGGGTCAATGCGCTCGTCACCCAGTCCATATTCGTCTACGTAGTATCGTATGACTTCTCCGCCCACGACTCGCTCAGGCTCAGCCGGTCCGCCTGGCCGGGAAACATAGCGCAACGCAACGTCCCTCCGTCCCTCAGCCCCTTATCGGGCTGGTGGGGCCCTTTGGACGTCTCATCCGTCTACACGGACTTCTTCAGCGTCAAGCGCACCTCGATACTCGATGGCACGGATCGCTACGTCGTGATCTCGCCATATTCGGTGATCGTCTACGTGGAGGGCACTCCCGGGTCGGTGCTTAGGAAGGCCCTGCTGCCTAGCTCGACCTCCTCTCCTCCGCTTCCTCCCCCACTCGTCCTGGACGCAATCCACACGGAGGACGACTACACGCTCGTTCTCGGGGCGGACGGGAACGTGTACCGTTTTGGCCAGACCCTGCTGGTAGAAACGGATGACCCAGACGTGGTGCTGGACCTGCACAGCCTGTCCGGACTTGCCTTTTCCAGGATATTCTCCACCGTGGGGTTTGCGGGCAGCCGGGTCCTGGTGCTTTCCGGCCCGGACGGGTGCCTCCTCCTTCAGGTCGACAGCTCCGACTTTTCCGTCCAGGGGCTGCTTGAGATCAGCCTCTCGTCGCAGAGGCTCTACGGGGCTAACAACGTGCAGTTCGTCAGGTTGGCCAACGTGGAGAACCTACGTTCGGGCAAGGTGCTCGTGGGCACAATCGGGACGGACGGGAGCACCTACGAAACCCTCGTGAACTTATCGCAAGGCAGGATCGTGGGGACGTGGGACAAGTCCAGGCTGGTCAACCAGTACGTGACCAGCGGGGAGATATTGTTCGAGCCCGAGGACGCCTATTCCGGCAAGCCCTTGGCCCCGATCCTCGGCACGCCTACGGACGGCGGGGCCAACCCCCTGATGCCCAACCTGGAACGAGTAAACCTCGGCTGGACGCAGACTCGTCCGGACCTATGCAGCGGATACGTCATCCAGTCCTCCACGGACGGGGGTGCCACATGGCAGCTCGCTGCCACGGTCGGGAGCGGGGCGGTGGAGAATGCCGTCTTGTCCCTTGCAAGGGGCCATGCCTACCTGTTCCGCATCCAGGCCGCCTCCGGGGACGGCAGCTCGGGCTACTCGAATGCCGAGGGCATCTCCATATAACCTTCCTAGAAACTCGGTATTGTCCTGCGGAGAGACATCCATGAGCGCAGAGGAAGTCGCTGCCGAGCATGTCATCGAGCAGGTGTGTGCAAAGGTAAAAGCAGAGATCGTCGCGGGCGGGAAGCATCCCGAAGCCATCGCGGCACTCAAGAAGGTTGGCAGGCACGCCCTTACCCTTTTTGACCGAAGCATCTTCTGGTCCGTGCCGGACTGGACAGAACCCTACGCTGAGCTGTTTAAGGAGTAAAGATGATAAAAAAAGCCAGCCTCGTCCCCTTGCTGCGCATGGTCGGGACGCTCGACAACAGCGCCTGCCCCTACGTGTCCGTCCAGGTCCCTCCCGGGAAGCCCCCCCGGTTCTATAGGTCCAGCTCCTTCAGCTTCGTCCAGTCCAGGGACTTCGACCCCGTGGAAACCAGGCACTTCGTGTCCTTCGGCCACCTCCAGGACTGCCTCCGGGCCTCCGCGGACAGCCTGGAGTTCTCGGCGGACGACGGGGGCATCGTATGCATAGAGTCGGTGGACGGGCCGTACCGCAACTTCATGCACGTCCACACGGTCCGGGAGAGAAGCACCGGGGTCAAGTACCACAGCGTCGGGGAGCCCGTCAAGGAAAGGCTGGACGCCTCGGCGTTCTCGGGGATCGACGTGACGCCCTTTCCCGTGGCCAGCACGAGCCTCGACGGGGGCAAGCTAGTCATCGGGACGCAGGCGGGCCTGGTCAAGTGGAAGGTGCCGGAATCCCTCGGGCACATCTCCTCCGGCCCCCGCAAGTCCTTCCTGGATTTCGTCTGCGGCTCCCCCGCCGACTTCCTGTCCATCAGCGGGAACGGGTACTGGATAGCCCACAAGGGCGGGATGGTCGGGGCGTTCTCCTCCCACGGGTTCCTGGACCCGCTCCGCCAGGTGTTCGACGTCCCGGGCGTCGAGGCCGCCCGCCTGGACGCCGTCCGGCTTGTCCAGGCCTTTCGCAGCGTCCTGGTGCTGTGTGAGGGCACCGACAGGGTGGAGATCGGCCCGGAGAGGGGGGTGTCGTGCCGGGACAAGTACGGCAACGAGGCGGTGTTCAGCCTCGGGGAATGCCCGCCCTCGTGGGCGAAGTTCGGCATCACTGGCCAGACCGCCAAGCTCCTGGCCGACGCGCTGGCGCAATCCGGGGACAAGGAGGCCTCCCTGCTCTCGACGGCCCCCAAGGCGGGCCTCCCCGCCATGAGGATGAGCCGGGGGCTCTTCGAGGTGGACTTCAGGGTGCTGCCATGAAGCTCGATATAGCCATAAACCTCAACGAGGACGACGGAAGCCTCGTGTACCACGAATCCTTGTTCGGATGCGTGCACTGGAAGGACGGTACCGACGAAAAGGCGGCCTTGGCAGGCTTCGGGAACTTGATAGCCGGGGTGGTGGATGCCATGAAATTGACCGGGCTAGAGTCCGAGCCGAGGCCCGCGACGGACTAGCAGTAGTCGGAATGGCCCGCAAGCTGGTATTAGAACCACGAAAGGAAGGATCCAATGGCAAAGACGAGAACCAAGAAAGTCTGGTCGTTCAGGACCTACGAGAGCCGCTCGCTCGCGGCCGAACTCAACAAGCTGTCGGAGCAGGGGGAGGTGGTGTTCAGCGCCTACCCGTCCGGCAACGTGTCGGGATCGTTCGACGTGCTGACGTACCACAACGTCGAGGTCAAGGTCGAGTCGCTCGCCACCGGCACCATCAGCGGGGGGCCGTTGCGGAGAGTCCCAGCATCGGAGCTGGCGGTGGAAAAGCCCAGTGCCAAGGCCGAATAGCTTCTATGCCAACATCGAGGCTCCCATCCGGTCGCTGGTAAGGCTCCTTCGCGACAACGGGTGGAACACCACGTGCTCGTGCGGGCACGGGATGTGGGTGGAGCTCGACCTGTACATGTACATGGACGACCTGGAGGCCCTGCGGTGCCTCCTGCTCGACCACGGGTACCACGACTTTACCATCAAGGCCGACCTGCGGTGCGTCGACCAATGGCCAGTCCGCTGTGCCTCCGTATACCTGGGCAACTATATCCCGGTGGACGGGACAAGCTACCAGGAGCTGTCCGCCAAGATTGCCGACCTCAAGGAAAAGGGCGAGCGCATGCACCAGGCCCTCTATCGTACGAAATGCGGGCTTGCGAAAGCCAGGGAGCGCCTCAGGAAGGAAAGACGATGGAAGCGCAGGTAGGCTTGCGCGTTTCGGCGTTCCGCTCGGCGACGGCCCGGGTCCGGCAGCAGCTCGACTACGAGTCCTCGTCCATATCCCGCCTTCGGGACAAGGTGAGGAGGATAGAGGAGGAAAAGTCGTCCCTACAGAGGGCGCTCGGGCTCATCGACCGGTGCATCGAGGTAGTGAGCGCCAACGGCATCGGGAAGATAGAGAGCATCGTGACTGCCGGGCTGCAGCAGGTGTTCGCCGACCCCACCCTCGGGTGCATAGTCGAGAAGACGGAATCGGCCCGGGGGTACAGCTACCGGATCAAGACCCGCCACGGCACCGTCACGGGGGATCCCATGACGACGTTCGGGGGAGGGGTGCAGAACGTCATGGCGTTCCTCTTGAGGATCATCATGATAAAGAGGTTCAGGCTGGCCAAGTTCATCTGCCTCGACGAGTGCTTCAACAACATCAACGGGCAGAGGAACCTCTCCAGGGTGTCGACCATGCTCCACAGCCTGGCCAACGACTATGGGTTCACCATTCTCCTCATAACGGGGCAGACCAAGCTGGCCGAGGCCGCCACCCGGATATACGAGGTAGTCCCCGGCGATCCTTCCCCCTCCCTGCGGCCCAAGACATTCGACGGTATTGGCGAGGAGGAGGCAGAAAACGAGCGGACAAGGCCCGATGCCGTCCTTGTCGGCGTTCCCCGAAAGCCCGAGCTGTACGATCTGGCTCCCTCCCGCCTCGATTGAGAAACATCAGGGGATGGCATGGATGTCCCGATAAGGCTCAAGTCGGCGGAGGAAATACTCACAAGGTTCCGGGAGCTCGTGAGGAGGTATCGCCGCAGGTTCCTGAGGCGCAACCTGCGTCCGTGCCCGTACAACTGCGGGCTCGCGGATGTCCTGGGCCGCAAGGTGGTGGGTTGCCACGGGTGCGGCTCCCGCAATCCCGAGTTCTGCAAGGACGCCTCCAGGTTCGAGCCGCTGTACTCCAAGAAGGAGCTTGCCGAGCAGTTCAGCAAGATGCTCAGGGACCCCCAGGTCCTTCTCCAGGAGTACCGGGATTTGGTGGCGTTCCTGTTCGTCCTCGGCTACTTCGACAGGCCGGGGGCCGTCCCGGAGCACATCATCCGGGAAGAAGGGCACGAGGGGCGCTGAACCTGCCAAGACGGGCTCGGGTTCCCGAACGGTATCATATGGGGGAAACGGGGGCGCAATCCCGAGGAAAGTTCCCGAGCGGGATCATGGAGGAAACATGGGAGGAATCAGGCTCACCAAAGACGGGATCAGGTTCCTCAACGGGATCATCAGGGAGGAATACAGGCACAATCCCGAGGAGCTGCGCAGGCTTTGCCGGGCCCTGGACGAGATAATCCCGCGCAGCGACGGGCGGTCGCACGAGTGGGGCCTGGACAACGAGATACTGCCCTACCAGGCGGAGCTGTTCGGCGAGGCCGTAGAAGGGAGGGACCATGGGGGGATCAAGGACGATTGACCCGTCCGTGACGGACTTCCAGTTGACCGAGTTCAGGCCGGACCTGTTCGAGGACGGGCAGGAACTGATGACCGTCTGCGAGCGGGGCCGCACCACTGGAAACGTCTATAATTATGAGTTCTGGAAGTGTCCATGCGGATACTATCCTGGGGAGGATGACGGTCCGCCGCCGTTCAGGTGCTACGACTGCAAGAGGCCATGCTATACCGACGACGAATCCCAGGCCCGCACCAAGATTCGGGTAGTGAACAACGGGCGCTTGGTCTATTTCAAGATCGTCTGGCAAAAGGCGACAGAAGCCTGAGGAGGGACGATGTTTCCGAACATCTACAAGTACGGATTTGCGGCGGCAAGGGCAGCCGACTCCCTGTCCAGGAACGGGCCCATGGACATCCCTTCCGAGCAGCGGGGGGCATTCTCGATCTGCAAGGAGATGATGGAAAGGGCCGCGAGGGGAGCGGGATTCGTCCTGATTGGCGAGAGCGACCCCCGGCTGAATGCCGGGGACATAGGGATTTTCGTCTACCTCATGAACATGGACGGTGACCTTTCGGCCGACGGGGGCCCGGTGCAGCTTCGCCTCCAGGAGATTGCCAGGATGCTGGGGAAGCTGGAGACCCCGCCGTCCGCGGACATGGGGGCGGAAGAACTGGCGGTCGTCACGAGGTTCTTGGACGAGTTTTCGAACTCGCTGCTGGAGACGTTAAGGGGAGGCATGGGAGGCATGGATGACTAGCGACTGGTACCTTGCCGACGTGCCTCGGCTTATCGCCGAGACCGATGCCCTCTACGCCCGCATCGCCGAGAAGTTTCCCGGCAAGACCAAGGAATCCCTCACCATCCAAAAGATCGTGGAGGAAAGGGGATGGGAAGGCACCCTAGGCCTCTACAAGGACAGGTTCGAGGACGTGGTCCGCCAGCTCGGGTGCTTCTACGTCCCCAAGGTCATGCCCCCGGGCCCGGCGTTCGTCTTCCCCATGCGGGGCGCTGACGGGGCCGTCATCCGCGCCCAGACCAAGCCGCTGGAAGGAAGCGTCCTCATGGGCGAGGGCATGAAATACCGCTACATTGGGGACAGGAACAAATACCTCGGGCCCAACTGGCTGGGGAACGATCCCGAGACGATCACCCTCATCATCCAGAGGCAGGCGGTCATGTGCGTGGAGGGGCCTTTCGACCTGCTGGCCATCCGGCTCGCCTGCCCCGGCTACCCGGTGCTGTCCCCCCTCACCAAGCGATTGGGGAAGGCCCATATCGCCTACCTCCGTATTCTTGGGGTGAAACGGCTTTTCTTGATGTACGACAACGAGGCGCAGGGGGAGGAGTCCATGGAACAGCAAAAGAGGCAGATAAGGTCCATGCTCGTCGTTCCCTGCGAATGCCCCCAGAAGGACCCGAGCATGGCCCTTGAGAAGCTCGAATGGGCAAAGGAACTGTCGTCCCGCATAAGGCAGCAGTTCGAGTATTAGGCTGCATGGAGAAGTTCAACGACCACGACGCCCGGCTCATTAGCGACATACGGAGCGAGTTCAACAAGGAGCTTACCGAGCGCGGAGTTCCCGGGGATGTCCTGGGCTGCATTGTGATATTTGAGCACGCAGTGAGGGAAGTAGTGCTGAGAAGATCGTCACCCAAGTCGGGGAAAAGTACAAAGGGGGAAAACAAATGAGCATGTTCGGAAGGGGCAATTGGTCGGTATTCGGGCTGGAGCCCGACTCCCTCGTCGATTTCCTGACGAACCTCGCGGTCGACCTCCAGGCGCTGAAAGCATCGCAGGTCATGGCGTCCGTCGTCACGAAGCTGCACGAAATCTCCACGGTGGGAATCAACCCGTTCGGGAGCCCGAGGCTCGACGAGGACCTGCGGGACACCAGCGCCATCGCGGGCCTCTCCTCGTTCCTGGCCGGCATCGAGAAGCAGGAGACCGTGCCCCTGGACCTCGGCTCCGTTAAGGGCCTGCTCCCTTCCCAGGAGTCCCTCTCCCTCGGAAACAAGGGCTATGGGTTCTGGGCGGTGCTCAACGGGCCGAAGGACGTGACGGACCCCACCTCCAAGAAGGAGGACCTGGCATACAAGAACATGGGACGCCCGTTCAGGTTCCTGGGCAAGAAGGAGAAGGAGGCGGTCGAGCAACAGGTCAACGCCTCCGCGGTGATGGCAAGGAAGCAGTTTCCCGTCCTCCTGGACTTCCAGCATGGCCGGACATATGCCGAGGTTACCTCCAAGGACGACATCCTGGCCCTGAGGAAGCTCCTCGACGGCCTGGGGGCGAAGACCTTCTCCCTGCTCTGGAGCTTCGGGGGCTACTCGTGGCCGTCCGACTTTCTCAACGACGTCAGCAGGTCCACGAGGTATGCCAACGACATGAGGTCCCGTGCCGACGAGCTTGCCCAGCTCCATCGCGGGGAGATAGACAAGCTGGAGGACAGGGAGGTCGAGAAGATCGTGTCCTCCTTCTTCGCCTTCACTCCGTTCGGAAACGGCCTTGTCGCCGCCCTTGGCTGCCCGGCCCAGATATGCATCCACAAGGCCAGCGACCCCGTGGGCGTCGCCAGCCCATCCGTGGCCTTCTCCCTGCTCGGGATGACGCAGGACTCGGGGGTGGCGGGGGCGTCCCTGACCATCGTGGATCCCGTCGTGAAGAAAACCAAGGGAGGCGGGGAGAGGATCGTCAACGTGCCCCGGCTCTCCGTGGACGTGGGGACCAACGTGAATAACTTCGACGCCGGGGCGGCGCTCCTCCGGGGGCTCGATCTGCCCCAGTTCAAGCACCACGTCAAGGCCGCCCTGAAGGCCCATGGGGGCCTGGAAATCAGGGATTACTGGGCATTGTGGCTTGACGACCTCCACGATGCCGTCCTTTCCGTGTCGGACTGCATCATGCACACCCTTGAGCTGGATGGCGGGCGGGGCTGCTACGGCCTGACGACGTTCGAGTCCGACGCCGACATCAACGAAGTGACGGTTTAAGGAGAACGACGATGAGAAGCCTTAAGACGGTATGCGAAGAAACGGTGTCGAGGTTGGAGGACTTGATCTCGACGGCGGACAGCGGCTACGTGACCTGCAGCGTCTTGAAGCTGACCGATGCGGCGAACCAGCTTGCCGACAGCAGTGAAATCAAGATCGAGAAGGAGTAGCCTATGAAGCCCGAATCCCCGGTATTTTTACGGTCTATCCCAGGGCTCTGCCCGCCCGAGGTGGTCTACGCCAAGGACCAGCCCCAGTACCTCCCGCTCCCGGTCGTCAAGGAGGCCAACGGGGTCGTGACGGCACGCTGGCACATGAGCTTGAGGGAGCGGCTCGTCGCGTTGTTCCATGGGGACGTGTACGTGCAGATCAACACGTTCAACAAGCCGCTCCAGCCGAGCCGGGTGTTTGTCGTTCCCCCGGAAATACGCAACCACGTCGTATCGTACGATGACGATGACAACGTCAAGAAGGACGGGTGAAACATGGCAAAAGCATACGGATTGCCCCAGGCCGAGGTTGCCGTGATAATCCTGGGAGAAGAGGGAGACGTCCTTCTTGGGAAGGCCAAGGAGGGATTCGACGAGGGCAAGCTCACCATCCCCATCGGGCCGCTGTTCCCCTTCGAGTCCATGTCGGACGCCGCCAAGAGGATAACGGTGGAATGGGCCGGAGTCGCCGTCGAACCGCAGCATGCCCTGTTCGTCTGCGAGTCCATCGTGCCCGACCGGGAGGAGCACAGGGTGGTGGTGTTCGTCTTCGCCCGGAAGCCGCCCAATAGCAAGGCCCTCAAGGGCTCCTTCTGGGCCAACGTCAGGGACCTCGGGGACTACCAGGAGGAGATGAGCGAGGTGGCGAAGGACGGGTTCCTCAAGCTGTCCATGGTCCTCCAGAGGCGGGCACAGACGACCGACGATCAGCCCGCCCAGGCATAGGAAGCGGCATGAACTTGATAGCCCAAAGGCCCGGGACTTGGAGCGAGATTGTCGGCCAGGATCGGGTCATCTCCCTCCTCAAGAGCCTACTGACGGTCGGCAAGTTCCTGCCGAGGGGCTTCGTCCTCAAGGGACCATGGGGCGTCGGGAAGACGAGCGTGGCCTACCTGCTGGCCCGCGCCCTCATGTGCTCGGGCGACGATCCCCTGGGGTGCGGGAAATGCTTGTCCTGCCAGTCCATAGACAAGGACGGCATAAAGCACGACCCGGACTTTGACGAGACGGACGCCGCCGAGAAGCCGGGGGTGCAGGATGCCAGGGGCATGCTCGACCGCGCCGTCCAGCCGCCCACGCTGGGCAGGCGCAGGGCGGCCCTCGTCGACGAGGCGCACCGGCTTTCCAAGGAGGCGTGGGACGTGTTCCTCGGGCCCCTCGAAGAGCCCGACACCGACAGCGTTTTCATGTTCGTCACCACCGACGAGGACCGCATACCCAGGACCGTGCAATCCCGCTGCCTTCCGCTCGCCTTCTCCCGGGTCCCCGAAGCTACCCTTACGGGGCTCCTGGCCAGCATCTGCGCAAGGAATGGGATGGACTACGAGACCGATGGCCTCCGCGCGATCGCCGGGCACTCCAGGGGGATAGTCCGCGACGCCGTACGGTGGCTGGGCATGGCGGCTTCCCTCGGGAAGGTCACGGCGAGGGCCGCCGAGGCCGTGCTCGACGACCCGCTCGACGCCCTGTGCCTCAAGACGCTCTTCGCCATCGCCTCCGGCGACCAGCAGGCCGCCGCCAGGCTGGCGGACGAGGCCGGGTGCGCGGCCCCGCCCCTCAAGGTGGTGGAGAGGCTCCTTTCCGTCTACTCCCGCTCTCCATGGGCCGAGGCGGGATCCGAGCTTTCCGTCGTGTTCTCGGGGCTTCCCAACATCCGGGAGACGGACGCCACGTTCCTCAGGTGGCTGGGGGCCCAGTCGCTTCCTTCCGACGCGCTTCCGCTCCTCGTCTACGAGCTCGTCGGCATCGCGAGGGTGCGTAGGCCCCCCCTGTCCGCGAAGACTTCCGGGAACGCCTTCGGCGATGCTTCCAGCAAGGCAGTCCTCATGGGGGAGGTAATATAGCAAAGTAGATAGGGGGTATGGATGATCTTGACTTACGGGGACTGCTCCAAGCTCAAAGGCAAGGACTGGTGCATGCTGGAGGTGCGTTCGGAAAAGACCATCGAGCCCACCCTGCGGAGGATTGGGAAGGCTATCCCCTCCATATTCCGGGGCGAGGCGGTGGAGCTGTTCGTGCCGGTCGGCAAGCGGGACCTGGACACGTTCGACCTGGGGGCGGACACGTACCTTTTCGTGCGCAGCGCCAACTTTTCCGGCCTCCTCAGGCTCAAGACCATCACGGGGGTCGTGTCGCTGGTGACGGAAGGGGACTCGAACCGTCCGTCCAACGTCATCCCGGTGCCGGACTCCTACGTGCAGGGCCTGGTAAGGGCCGCCGAGAAGCGGTTCAGGGAGCACTCTTCCGGCGTGACCGTGGGGACGTTCGTCCGCGTCCTCGGGGGGGAGACGAGGGACTTCTGCGGGACGGTGACGGCGATGGGGAACGGAAGGGCGGTGGTCCGCATAGCCCTGATGACCAAGAGCATCATGCTGGAGACTCCCGTCTGCAACCTCCTCAACCTTTCTCACGTTCCCCAGGAGCTCAGGACCTACTATTATTGCCCCCTCGTCCTGAGCCTCACGGAGCTTGGCGAGGAGGCAGTGGGAATCCTGGGGGACCATGCCTCATTGGGCAATGCCCCGGTGCCGATCCCCAAACGCGAGCCGAGGCGCTGTCCCCCGAAGCGCGCCAGGCAGCGCACCGTGACCGCCCTGGTGAAGAAGCTCATCCTCGTGGACGGAATCCACCTTCCCATGGAGATAGCCTCCAAGGTGGTGGGGGCCATAAAGGCAAAGGAGGTCATCCCGCCCAAGAGCCTTTTCATCGTCTACACGATAATCAAGGACGGCGTCATGGAGCACTGGGCCAGGAAGGAAAGCCCCGGGGCCGCCACCTACCGGGACCTGGCGAGGCTGCACGGGGAGGCATACAGGATTTCCGCCGCCCGGATAGCGGGCATAGACCCGAATCTTTCCATCCCGCTAGGCGGGAAGCCGGATGCCACGGCGAAGGCCCGTCATTTCACGAATCCGAAGATGAGCAGCGCCGCCGTTCCCGCGCCCGAGATGAACCAGTGAAACTTCGACTTCTTGGCGTCCGCTTTGACCTTTAACAAGTCGGCGTTTAGGGCGAGCTTGTCGGCCTTGCAGGCGTCGACGTCGCGCTGGTGCGCCACCTTCTCCGATGCCAGGGCCGCCTGCCTGTTGTCTATTTCCTGTGCCTGTTTTTCCATCGCGGCCTTCTGGTCGGCGACGTCGGCGGCCAGCACCGGCACCTGGATCAGGGCGACGTAGCTCTTGGTGGCCAGGGGGAGGGGGACGACGAAGTTGCCGCCAGCGTCGATGTTCGGGACAGGCTCGGCGGCCGCGCCCGCCCATTGCTTTGCCAGCTCGGGGGGCTGGAGCTTGGGGGCCTCGGCGACCTGCGTCGCCACCTTCTGGTTTCGGGAGGCGATGACCTGGAGGAGCCCCGCCACCTGCTGCTGCAACTGCTGGTAGGCGGCGTCGCGGGCCGCCTGCTGCCGTGCCGACTGCTGCTGGAAGGCGGCGTTGTCGATGTCCTTTTGCTTGGCCACCGCATCGGCGGTCGCCGCCCGGGCGTCGGCCTGGTCCGCCCGCTTGGAATCGTACAGGTAGACTGCCAGGACCATGCAGCCAGCGATGATGGCCAGCATGACGATGTGCGAGGTGCCCCACTTGACGGCCTTTTCTACGTCGGCCTCGATGGCCTTTAGCTCGGATTGCTGCGTGCTTGCCATAATTCTCCCCTAATTGGCGGTACTGATAGTCAGTAGTTGAGTTTTTGGGAGGAATTCAATGAAGGTAGAAAGGCTCTCGATATACAGGGTGCGCATCTCCCTGTCGTGTGGGTGTGCAGTGGAGTGCGATTTCAAGGATCCTCGATGCAAGGAGTCCCTTGTTGTGACGTCTAATGCAAACGATCCGTTGGCGGAAAGGTATTTCAAGATATGCCACAAGCACGAGGAGGATGCCGGGCGCTCCATGCTCGAATTCCTCCTCTCGGAGAGGCTTGCCGAGGCCGTCGAGGAGGCCCAACGCCCACCCGTCGGGCCCGTCAAGCTCGTTGATCAAAAGGGGTTGGAAGGCGAGACGGTGACCAAGGTCGCCGGGGTGTCACAGGGGGCCAACCGACCGAAGAGGCCTCCCGGGGTCAAGACGATCCAGAGGAGCCCCGAGCAGCTTGCCAAGGCGGGGGCCATCCCGACCGCCCCAGCGGCAGCCGAGGAAGTGGAGACGGGGGACGAGGCCAGCAACGTGTCCTCCCTGGACTCCCTCCTGGACGAACACGACCCGACCGAGCAGAAGGTGAGCCCCTAGCAGCCCGCCAGGGCCTTCCCCATGCATTCCGGCCCAAACCCGTTGTCGACCGATTCCGGCACGGTCAGGAGCCTCCCGCAACGCCCGCACCTTCCCTCGTGCCATATCTCGGTCATGGGGGGCATGTTTCCCTGGGAAAGGTGATCCATCACCCATTTCATGGCGGTCACGGACGGGCTTTCCGGCCCCACCTTGGACTTCTTGGTCCAGAGGAACCTTTCGTCGGGCGTGATGATCCCGATGTAGGAATAGTCGTCCTCGTTGCTCGGGCCGGTAAGGAGGTCGACAAAATGCACCGGAGGCCTGTCGCCCGCCTTCGGTGCCTCCCGAACCTTGTAGGTGTACCTGGCCCCGGTCTTGCCGCTCACGAAGGTCACTATGGCATTCCCCCCGAGGATGAACCTTATGGCCATGCTGGGGTCCGATATCATTCCCTGCATTTTTTCTCTCCTGCCAGTAATATACATCGGGAAGGCCCTTGGAAAAGGGTATTTTTTCGATTTTCGGCATTTGGTCGACGAAGGAGGAATATGAGCAAGTTCGATGCAATCAAGGTTGGCTCCACTTTCCAGGCGGACGGGGTGATCTACAAGAAGGTCGGGCTCCGGGAGTACGAGGAACTGTCCACGCACATAGAGCAGTACTGGGACCCCCTGTTCGACTCCAAGATCGACTCCCCGGACGAGGCCAGCAAGCTGGGCACCAAGTTCAAGGTGGATCCCCAGACGAGGGTCGTCACCGCCGACCCCGCCCACAAGGACCCCGCCTATTGGTTCCACGAGCTGTGGGGCTCGGCCCTGTTCGACTGCGGGCCCGACGACTACGACTTCATGGTCAAGAAGGCCATAGAGTGGGGAAAGAATGCAAAGCAGGCCGCGGAAAGCGGCGATGAGGCCGAGCAACCCAAGGCGTAGCGCTGGGCCTTCCGACCATCTCGTTCAATGGGGGGAAGCATGAAGAAAAACAAGCCCATGGGGCTCAAGAAGTACAAGGCAACGGCGAAGAAGCAGTTCATGAAGTCCCTGCGGGCATACGCCGAGCAGCTCGAAGGCGAGCTCCGGCAGGTGCACAACGACCCCGCCACGGTCATCGGCAGGATTTCCCAGAGCTACCAGAGCGCCCTGAACGCCAGCAAGCGGCTCTCCGTCCTGTGCGCCGCCCTCATCAAGGACCGGGGAGGGAAGGTCGAGGTCCTCAAGGCGGAGCTGGAGTCGTTCAAGGGAAAGGCCATCAACGTCAGGTGGGAGCTCCCCGAGGGCGTCAAGCCCGAGGACGCCCGTTCCTACCTGTTCTACTACGAGACCATGCAGGAGGGCCAGCCTGGCCAGGAGGCCGCGAAGAAGGCACCGGAGGCGGGCCCCCAGGGGGGCCCTCCCGAAGATGCCGGGAAAACGGAGCCGCCCAGCGAAGAACCAGGTCCCGTCCCTCCCGAGGGCCAGCCAGTTCCCACCCCCGTTCCTCCCCAAGAATCTGTTCCGGATGAGGCCTCCCTGGTCATGGGGATAGTACGCCCCGATGGCACCACTGGCCTTGGCCCTCTTCCGCCCGTCGAGGCCCCACCCCCACCCCCTGACGGCCCAGTGGGATACCAGCCGAACACCCCGTCCCTGAGCTGAAACTCCGACTTCTGCTTCCGATAATGAAGGCCATGAAGCCGGGGGTGTATCTTGCCAAAAGTCCTGTTCATCCTCAAGCATCGGGAGCACTATGGGGCATCTGGCTACTGGAACGAGGAAGAGTACGGGGATGCCGTTCTGAGCTATAGCAGCACCTTGTCCAGCGGCCTCCTCAACTCCGCCCGGTTCATCGTGGAGATGCTCAACGACAACGGCGTGGAGGCCCGGCTCGTCGAGGTCCTGGACAACAACTACATAGATCGCGAGGTGGCGGCCTTCAGGCCCGACATCGTGTTCATCGAGGCCCTGTGGGTCGTGCCGGACAAGTTCGACGTCCTCCAGAAGCTGCATCCACGGGTCAAATGGGTGGTCAGGGGGCACAGCGCCGTGCCGTTCCTCGCCCAGGAGGGTGTCGCCATAGAATGGATAACCGGATACGTCCGGCGCAAGAACGTGGTGTTCGCCCCCAATTCCCGGAACCTGGCCAATGACGTCAGGGCCATCGTGGGCTCGGCCAACCCATCATGGTCCGACTCCGAGGTGGAGGCAAAAATCCCGTTCCTCCCCAACTACTACCCGTTCCAGCCCGTCACCCCGGCATCCAAGGCCCCCGATGACGTCCTTGATGTCGGATGCTTCGGGGCCATCCGTCCGTTCAAGAATCAACTGACCCAGGCGGTCGCAGCAATCAAGTATGCGAAGGCGATAGGCAAGAGCCTTCGCTTCCACATCAATGGCATGCGGGTCGAGACGGGCGGGGCTAGCGTCCTCAAGAACCTCCGGGCGTTGTTCCAGGCCACTGGCCAGCAGCTCGTGGAGCATGGCTGGATGGGCCATCCGGCCTTCCTGAGCATGCTGCAGACGTGCGACGTCGGTATGCAGGTCAGCTACAGCGAAACCTTCAACATAGTGTCGGCCGACATGACCGTGGCGGGCCTACCGATGGTCGTCTCGCCGGCCGTAGGGTGGGCCAGCCAATGGAGCAAGGCGGATCCCAACAGCGCCGACGACATTGCCTTCGTGCTTGCGCTTGCCCTGGAGCCATCGTCCCGTAGCACCCTCCTGGCCCGAAACGCAAGCGGGCTCAGGTGCTTCTGCTCGTCGTCCCAGGCGGCATGGCTGGCCTTCGTCAAGTCCCAGTCCGATCCCCAGCCCGCCCCGGCCCCGGCTTCGCCCAGTCCGTCCAAGCCCGTCCCCCAGTCCAGTCTGGTACAGGCTTCGGTCTCAATCCCGATCAAGCCTCTGGTCCTAACCCCGTTCAAGTCCGATCCCCAGCCCGCCCCGGCCCCGGCTTCGGTCCCGTATACCCCATATACCCCGCTCAAGCCCCAATCCAGTCTATTCCGCTCTTTAGTTGGGGCACTATGGACCTACGTTCGGAGTTTCTTGTCCAAGCCGCAGACTACCGGGAGATGTTCAGGGGGCTCCTGGCGATCAATCCCGCCCTTAAGCCCCAAGTAGACACCAGCATAGGCTGGGCTAAGCATTTCCTCAAGAAGCAGGACAGGATCGTGTGGTTCCTCCGGTGGGCCCGTGCCGCCATGGCGGCCAGCCTTCCAGACCTTCCTGAGCAGCAGCCGCAAGCCTCGGCCCTTCTCCAATCCCTCTCCAAGGACATCGAGGAGCTCGGGAACTTCACCGTGGGGGAGCTCCGGGGAGGACTGGAACACTACCTGAGCCTTCCGATCCCCGAGATACAGGCCAGGACGTTCAAGAACGAGAACCCCGAGGCCCTGCTGCGGGATGCCTTCCCCAAGCTGGAGGAAGAGTTCAACAGGGCCAGGAAAAACCTCCTCAGGCCCAGGCCCGAGGACGAGATCGTCGTCCGGTTCCCGGACGGCTGGGCATGGTGGAGGCTGCCCAGGGCGTCGTGCCCCGACGAGGCCGACGCCATGGGACACTGCGGGAACTCCCCGTAGAAGGACAATCCCAGGCAGGAGATCCTGTCCCTGCGGCAGCCTAGGATGGTCGGCAAGGAGACGTGGTGGGAGCCGCACGCAACGTTCATATTCAACAAGAACGGCTATCTCGGCGAGATGAAGGGGAAGCAGAACAACAAGCCGGTGCCGAGGCTGCATCCCTACATAGTCGCATTGCTCAAAGACTCCAACCTCATCAAAGGCATCGTAGGCGGCGGCTACAAGCCCGCGAACAACTTCAAGCTGAGCGACCTGAGCCCCGAGATGTACCGGGATTTGATCGCCGCCCGCCCGGACCTCGGATCCCTTGCCATAAGTCCCCAGGTAGCAAAAATCATCGAGCTCCTGGAGTTCGATCAGGACGCATGGAATCCCGCGGACGAAGTGTTCGTCGTCCAGAGGTGGGCCACCGGGAAGGACTTCCTCTACCACTATGCGAGGCAAGAAGGAAGGGAGGTGCTGGACCTGTACTTCGGCGAGGATTCCGCCGCCGCCCCCAGCTTCTGGGAACTGACCAACCTCCTGGATGAGTGGTCCAACAAGGAGCAGGACGAATGGAAGGAAGGCAAGCGGACCCCCGTAAGGAGCCCGAACTACCTTGGCAACTTCGCCCTGGCCCTGGCATACCAGAACCCCAGCAAGGTCCCATCCGACTTCGCTCCCGTAGACAAGGACAGCGTCGAGGAGCTGCTGGACGCCGTGGACCCGGACGGCAAGGCCACCGAAGCATACTTCCGTTACCTGCGCCGTCCCAGGAACAGCGAGGCTGAGGAGCCCGCCGCCTGCGAGGCGCTCAAGCGGGCGGTGGAGCTGTATTCCGCCACGCAGCCGGGCGAGTACGATGCGGAAAGCGAGGTCGAGGCGGCCCTGGAGATGCTCGGGCACGGCGAGAACTGGGGCACGGACATCGAATACGGCGGGGACGACCAGCCGGTCAGGCAGACCCTGTCTTTTTCCAGGGCAAAAAAGTATGCCGACCAGGTGGAGGACAAGGGCAAGAGGATACCGGACTGGGACCAGGACGTATATCTCTCCATTGGAGGAGATTGGTTCAGCGAGGAAAGGTATTCGGACTACCTCAGGGAGGAGATGGACAAGCACTTCGGCGAGAAGCCCAAGATGCCTCCGGGGTTCCACATCCCGAACGAGGGGGAGGAATACAAGGAGCCCTGGACCCCGTCCCCGCAGCACCGCCGCCTGTTTCCCGAGCCCGAGGCCGGGGACGAAGGCATCCATGTGGGAAGCATGGATAGCTCCCTGCTCAAGAGGGCGGACGTCCTTGAAAACGTCAGAACTCTCGAAGCCCCCCTGTCGAAGGAGCACGACCTCGTGGCCAGGGTCCTGAAGTGGTACCAGGACAACGGCGTCCGGGAGCTCCCGTGGAAGGACTTCCAGAAGAAATTCCCGTTCGCCCAGAATTCCTCGCTGTTCACCAGGCTGCGCCGCAACGGGCCGACCGTCACCCTCGGCCAGCTAGAGGGCTGGCTGGAGACGGAGGAGCCGCCGGAGAAGGACTACGGGGTATCCTACGAGACCTACCACGACCCCGAGGAGTCCTTCCGGGACGCGGAGCAGCTCGTCCTGCAAATCAACCAGGGGGCTTCCGCCAAGGGCATCATGGGGGAGGACATGCTGCTGTCTGACTACGTGGACTACGTCGGGAAGTCCAGCGAGATGTCGGGGCACCCCGTGGGCAAGGACACGGTGGGGTGGCTGCGCCTGGACTTCATCGACAAGGACTGGCTGCTCGTGGACGAGGTGCAGACGGACCTCATCAACTCCGTCAGCCAGGCGAAGGCCGTCCTGGAGGCGGAGACCTTCGAGGAGTTCTTCGCCGGGATAATCAATCCCCGCGTGCGCGAGAAGATCACGAAGGAGATGCAGAGGATCGAGGGGGAGGGGGAGGACGAGGGGGACGAGGGGCCGGAGGAGAGGACGACCATGCACCAGAGGTACGACGTCGGAAGACGCCTCCTCATCCAGCATGGCTATACCGTGGAGGAGATGGAGCGCATACGCCGCCGCCTCACGGAGCTGTTCAAGGACTGGGCCGAGTATGCGATCTCCACCCTGCTGGAGATGGCCAGGAGGAACGGGATTAAGTACGTGGCCATCCATACCTCGGAGAGCATCGCCGAAAAGGACCTCTCGGTCGAGGCGGACAAGATAGGGCTCTACTACGACGGCCTGGCCAAGTCCTTCGGGTTCCGCAAGGAAACCGTCAGCCTCGGCGGGCAGCAGAAGGCCTTCTGGGTAAGGCAGGCTTCCGCCCGGGCATAGTATTTTCCTGTATGTCCAAAAAATGCATCCATAAGATCGGAAGCGCCTACGACGCTTGGTGGTTCCTTTACAATCACCCCGGGCTCTGCCTCCGGGCGCGCAACGAGGTCTCCCGCAAGGAGGCCGACGACCTGGAAAAGAAAGGCTTCGTCGTCACTCGCGATCGGGTTGGGAGCGCTCACGGAGGGGGCGGCAAGTGCTGGAGGGAATGGCGTCACCTCCTCCGCCATGCCATCGAGGAGAACCTCAGCATCTTCTACGCCAAGGTGGACGCCTCCGGCAAGGTTAACGATGACGCCTCGCTGAACACCGTCCCGGAATGCTGGCTGGAGTTCGGCTCGATGGAGTACGGCTACCCCTCCCAATGGCATGACGAGACCCAGGACATCCCGTACCACGATCCCAGCCTGGACTGCGGCGGGGCCACGTTCGACGAGGCCCTCGTGGCCCTCGCCAAGGGGGTCCGCAGGAAGTACGGGGACTATAGGGACAAGGAAGGACAGGAAGGCGTCTGCGGCAGGCCCGCCTGCGCCGACTGCGAGGAAATCAGGAAGATACAGGAGGCGAGGAAGGTGCGGTCCCGTTCCTTTTCGCCCTTGCCTTCCTAGACGCCGCAGTCTTCGCCATATGATCCGCATGGCATAAAACCCACAGGTTTTCCGGGACGCTCAGCCCCCCGTCCGCCACCTCGACGATGTGGTCCACCTCCCGTCCCGGCCTCCCGCACATCTGGCACGTCCACTTGTCCCTCCGGCGGACGAAGTTCCTTACCACCGGCCATCGGACCAGGAACAGGACGGCCTTCAGGCATTCTTTTCCGCACCAGGCGGTCTTCTTTCCGTCCAGGACATTGCCGCATTTCTTGCAGAGATGCCTGCCATGGGCGTCCTTTCTCTGAGGAAAGTCTTCCCATACGTTCGGCATGCCCCTTGGGTTGCTCATCAGCTATGCGCTTGGATGCCCATGTAGGCCTTTATGAAAGTCGCGGCCGCCTGGGCGCACAGGGAGTTCGCGTATCCCTTTAACCTTGCCTTCCGGTTCGGCGTGCCCTCGACGAACGGCGAATAAACCTGGGTATCGCCATGGCGCACAAGTCCCAGATCAGTGGCAAGCCCTGGAGCCACCTCGCAAAACAGGGGTTCAGGCACCCTGGGAATGGGGCGGTACCTTCCGTCCCGGCAGAAGATCCAGACGGGATCGGACCAAGGATTTCCCCCAGGAAGATCAGGTGCGCCACTTGGTTGTTCAACTGCTCCCCCTTCTTCCCCCCGCCCCGTTCCTCGTACGTCCTGAGGTTCGGGAAGCGGTAGTCCCTGGCCGTCGGGGTGGCCCATCCCGCCGTCAGGGCCGCCGACTGAAGGTCCCCCCCTCCCGACTTTGTCCTCCCCCTGGCCCGCTTCTCCTCTGCGCTCTCCCCGCCTCCAGTGCAGGTTATGGGGGTCGGCCATCCCGCCTTCTGCGCCACAATCCCCAGGGACCCCGAGCCTATCCCCTTCCCCGGGTACCTCTCGTACTCCGTCCGCTTCCGCCTTTCCCAGTTCTCCAGGGACTCGTCCGCCCCCCCGACCTTGGGGCTCGGCCACCCCGCCAGCTTCGCCGCCTCGCAGAGGTAGAGCGGGACGGTCGTCTGCCCGTGGTTCTCCAGCCTCCATTTTGCCAATTTGTCGATGATCTCCCGCCGCCGTTCCCGCTCCGCCACGGTCGGACTCGGCCACGAAGTACAATCGTTTCCTGATGTGCGGCGCGCCGAGATTGCAGGCAGCCAGACCATGTGCCCCGAAGGCGTAGCCCTCCGCTTCCAGGTCGTCCTGAACAAGGTCGAGCCACACTTTTCCGTCAGCCCCGCCAGCCTTGCGTGCAGCCCTTCCGCCAGATTGCCCGACGACCTTGGAGGACGCGACCTGCTCCCCGAAGACGACGAGGGGACGGCACTCGCGGATGAGGGAGAACCAGGCTGGCCAGAGGTGACGTTCGTCGGCGGCCCCTCTCCTCCTTCCCGCGTCGGAATAGGGCTGGCAGGGGCAGGAGCCGGTCCAGCACCCGAAGTCGTCGGGGACTCCCGCGAGGCGGAGGGCGTAGGGCCAGACCCCGATTCCGGCGAACCAATGGCACTGGGCGAACCCCCGGACGTCGTCGGGACGGACGTTCCTGATGTCTCGCTCATCGACCTCTCCCTCGGGAATCTGGCCCGCCGCCATGAGCCTGCGCAGCCATTCCGCGCAGAACGGATCGATTTTGTTGTAGTAGGCCCATCTGGGCATGCTAGGCTAATACCATCGGCACCGGAAGGCGCAGGCCGCCCTCATTCCAGGAAGATCGGCGTGAACACCGACTTGCTGTTCCATTTGCGGTTGACCAGGAAGAACGCCTGCTGGGGCTTCTGGTACGGGGCCCGAATCCTGACGGCAAAGTCGTTGTAGCCTATCAGGGAGCCGTTCATCACGAACTTCGAGTTGTCGATCAGGCGGTGGAAGTGCCCGAATATGTCGAGGTCCGCCTGCTGCGTCATGTCCCACTGCGCCAGTGCGCGGTTGATGGGGATCTCCACCCCCCCGATGCCGCCGTTGAAGTTGATGGCGTGCCCGTGATGGCACCTGATCCGGTACTTGTTGTCGAACAGCCCGATCCAGGAATGGTAGCCCTCGGCTATCTGGAACTGGAGCCTGTCCTCGCCCTCGAAGAGGTCCCGAAGGTGGTAGTATATCAGGCGCTCCAGGGAATGCCCGGCCTCGGTGACCCCCCGCGTCTTCTCCGTGGTGCGCGAGTGGTTCCCGTAGTGGCACGGGATGACGAACCTGACGTCCTTCTCGACGTTCTCCAGCAGGAACTTGAGGCCGCTCCTCAGCATCCCCTCGACCTTGTAGACGGCCTCCATGGGGAGCAGGTTGTTGTTCTCCAGGAACTCCTCGTGGATGTGGTTCGTGATGAAGTCCCCGAGCAGCGCCACGACGAGGGTGTTTATCGCCGTGTCCCTCCTGAGGATGTCGTACATCCTGTGGACGCCCTGCCAGTATTTGGTCGCCCGTTTGTCCCCGATTTTCAGGTTGAACTCGTTCTTGTAGCTTACGGTCGCCGGGGCCACGTTCTCCTCGATGTGCCAGTCGCTGGCGATGGTCACCGCCACCGACTCCGACCCCGTGGACGGGGTCTTGGGGGCGATGATGGTTACCTGGGGGTTGTGCTTCTTCAGCGAGAGGGCCACCTCCAGGTTCTTTTCCAGCAGTACGATGCGCTCGGTGGCGCTCTTGAGCCGCGCCCCCACGCCCGCCTGCTTCGCCTTGACCTTTTCCTTCTCCAGTTCCAATTGGTGCTCGGGCGGGAGGGACGTGTCGGAGGTGCTTCCCACCGTGGGGAGCTTGGCCTCCTCCATGAATGCGGCAAACTTGGCGAACTGGTCTCCCCACCTGTTGCCGAACCTGCTATGGGTACGGAACCAATCGCGGCTGAACGGCTTCCGGTCGTTTTTGTCGAAAAGGGCCTTCGCCTCGGCTATGAGCTCCTTCTTGCTTGGCTTTTGATGTTTCAAGTTTCCTCCTCGTGCGGCCGGATTGCCGCTTTGCCAAATCGTTTTCTCGGATGAGATTGCATCGCTAATAAAGGGTTTCGTAGACTGCCTATCCGAGATGCGGGCTATCCTTCGGCTCGTTCTGGTCCGCCTTCTCCCTTGCCTTTCCTTCCCGCCTTTCCCACTGCTTAATCCCGTCCCATAATACCGTGATTTTCAAGTCCTTTATCAGGGGGGCGCATGGATTTGGAATCTAGCTTTCGGGTGACGGGGAAGCTCCCGCAGCACCACAACGTCAAACTGCATGGCCTGGACATTATCGTCGAGTGGCCCAGGGGATCGATCCGGGAGGGCAAGGACAAAGACGGGAAACCTTGGAGAAGAGAAATGCGTTGTGATTACGGTTTCGTGGACGACACCTCCGCCAAGGGCGACAAGGAGCCCCTGGACGTATACATAGGGCCCTTCAGGGACTCGGAAAAGGCCTACATAGTGGAGCAGCTCAAGGAGGACGGGGAGGCGCTGGACGAGTACAAGGCGGTCCTCGGGTGCAACAGCCTGGAGGAGGCCCAGGCCCTCTACCTGGCGCACTATCCCAAGGGATGGGGGGACAAGAGGCTGGGGGACGTGCACGAGGTCGAACTGGACGACCTGAGGCCCGCCATCGAGAAGCACCAGGAAGCCGTCAAGGAAGGCCCGGGCACCGTCGACGACGAAGAAAAGGAAGAAAAGGGGGCGTCCAAGGAGGGAGCCATGGCTTTGGCCGATGGGGCGGAAAATGTCAGGATCGGGACGAGGCTCACCGGGTTCGCCGGGCATGGCCCGGCGACGTGCATGAACTGCCATTTTCGGACCCCCCACTCGAAGGACGAGGACGGGAACGAGGTCGATTCGTGCTCCCACCCCGCCGTGATGAAGGACCCGGACATCAAGCCCGAGAAGAAGCTCCCCGATGGGGCCGTCAAGGTAGGTTACGACGATTGGTGCGCATTCTTCCGTCCTCCTGAAAAGGAGGGGGAAGAGGAAGGCAAGGAAGAAGGCGCTGGCCAGGAAGTCAAGGCGTCCTCGGCCTGCGAAATCATCGGCTCCTCGTACATCAAGACCCTTAGATTCATGGACTAGGACTGGCTTCGCGGAATTCCTGCCCGGGAAGGCCGGACCAAGGTATAATAGTCTTGGAGGACCCTCGGGATGCTCGCTCCCTTTTTCAAGGTCGTGGTGGACAAGAAGGAGGAGAGGAAGTTCCGCCGCCGCGCCCTGGGCCACTATCCCAACGAATACGTCGAGGCGCTCTGGGGAAGGATACATGGCGACACCCTCTACGTGGTGGCGTTCGTGCGCATGGAGCACAAGGGGCACCGGCGCTCCATAGAGTACGAGGACTCGGAGCTCGACGAGCACGAGGACGACGCCAGGGAGGCGGGGATGAGCTTCCTCGGCACCATCCACACGCACCCGAACTTCTCCGACACCCGCTTCGGAGACGCCGACCTGGCCTCCGCCCAGGAGTCGCAGGAGCTGGTGATGGGGATACTCGCCATCGAAACGTCGAGGGACGGGAAGCCGCTGAAAAGACGCCGCTGCCGCATGGCGTACTGGCCGGTTTCGAGGCCCCTCTTGACGGAGCGCAGGGAGGAGTACGCCAACGGCCACCGGGCGTCCTTCTACGCCAAGAAGGGAAGCCTCCGCAAGCACTGCTGCAAGCCCGCCAAGCCCTAACCTTTCTTCTTCCAAGTCTTCAACTTCCCATTTCTCAATCAGGGGCTCCAGGCCCCCGAAGACGGCGTACAAGCCTGCCCGGTCCCGCCGTCGAGCGAGATATGCTACGATGCGCATCGCACAAAACCCGCTCCTCAGGACAGCATGGCAGGAAATCAGTTATAACACGCCTCATTACGACCTAATCGGCGGAATCCTGGAAAACGACCCGGACCTGGAGGCATGGGCCGACAACGAGCACCTTTCCGACCCCGAGGGCTTTGTGCGGATGCTGTCCGGCAAGAAGGTAGGCGTCATCGACATCATGTTCGCCTCCCCTCGCGGCGAGGGCTGGGGAAACAAGACGCTGGAAAGGTTTACCCGGCAGGCAAGGCGCATGGGATGCGACGCCGTCGTCCTCCTGGTCGGCATATACGAGAAGAACGTTAGGGCGCTCAAGGGCATGAACCTGGCCAAATGGTACGAACGCCACGGCTTCGAGCACGTGGGCATGGCAGGCGGAGAATGGGCCGAGGAGGGCGAGAAGCCCACCCTCCCCCTGATGGTCAAGTGGCTCGTCCCCCAGGAACCCGCCCGCCCGAAAAAGGCGACTGGGACGCCCGCATTCACCTGCCAGCTCGAAATCGTGGACGCCCACAGGGACGAGCTTTTCGGCAGGGTCACGGCATGGGCCGGGGAGGACGCCGGGGCGTGGAAGTCCGTCCCTGATGGCAAGGGCGGCCATACGGAGACGAGGCGGGGCGTCAAGGTGGGTTACCTGCACTTCTCCGAATACAGGGACGAGGTGTGGGTGCAGTACGTCTTCGTCGATCCCGCCTGGCGGCGCAAGGGCGTGGCCACCGCCATGTACGAGAAGGTTGGGCAGGAGTTCCCGGGCGAAAAGATAACCAGCAGCGGCACCACGGGCGAGGGCGGCAAGCTGCGCAAGTCCCTCAATCAAAAAGGCATAGTAGCCAAGGCCATGGACTACGGGCAGGTCAGGAACGTCCTCGCGTCCCTGATGCCCGACGTCCGGGGGGACCTCCCCGTTCCCGAGCTCAAGGTCGTGAACAACATAAAGTCCCGCTGGCTGGGGGATTGCAGGTGGACGATTGGAAAGCCCAACACCGTCATCACCCTCCAGAAATCTATTTGCGGGGACGATGAAACCCTTCGGCGCATCCTCGCCCATGAGCTTGCCCACCACGAGGAGATGCTCGTCTACTGGCAGGGAAAGCTCAACGAGGGCATGACCCCCCAGACCGTGAAGATGCTGAGTGGCGTCATGGGCGGGCACGGGAGGTCCTGGAAGGAAGTCGCCGACCGCTGGAACGCCAAGTACGGCAAGGACTTCGTAACGGAGAAATCCGACCAAGCGATGGTGGTGGAATACGACGAGAAGCCGTTCTACGTCCTCCTCCACAGGTATCCCTACGGGAACAACAACCGGCTGTGGCAATATTCCGCCCACCTCTCCCAGAAGCAGAAAGAGCTGCTGGCGACCCCCAAGCTGCAGGACCCGGGCCAGTACAAGCTCGTCGAAACGACCGACCGCAGGTTCCTGTGCAAGGCGGGCATCTCCCCCTACGGCGGGTACGCAATCGCAAGGGGGCCGGAGCTGGAGGCCAAGTTCGACGAGATGTGGGGGCAGCCCGACGTGCGGGAAGGATGGCTGACCTCCGTCACGGCCAGCTCGTCGGGCGGGGGAGCCATGGACGCCCTCCTGCGCAGGATCAACTCCAAGGACTGGTGGCATGTCCCGCCCGAGGACCCCAAGGCATATAGCAAGAGGGGGCAGTTCCTCGCCTCCACCTTCAGGGAGGCGGAGTTCTGGGGCAGGCCGTTAGACGCCCCGCTCCACGTCCACGTGGCCAATCCCCTCGTGGGGGACGAGGAGAGCATCCTCCGGGATCTCGGCCTCGGGGGAATCCCGGACGATGCTGGCGTGGCCGCAAGGTTCTTCCTGGACGCCAGGATGAAGCAGGAGGCGGAGAAACGGGGGTTCGACTCCATAGTCCTGTTCAGCCCGAGCAACTACAAGAGGTTCGTCGGGCAGGGCACCGTCCCGATAAGCATCGAGCTCAACGTCTTCAAGCCCGTGTTCGCGCCCGAGAACAAACAAGCGGCGGGAAGGGCGGGCAATGTGGGCACGGCCTGGCACGGGACGTCGGAAGATGCCGCCTACTCCATAAAGGAGAAGGGCCTCGTGCCCGGCAAGTTCTGGGGGACGGCGTACGCCACCCCGGACAAGGGCCTGGCCATATACTATGCCCTCGGCGATGCCCTGGGCAAGGGCCTCAAGGAGGGCATCGATCCCGAGAAGGAGCCCGGGAGGATGCCGGACGTGTTCCTCGTCCGCATAGACGACCCCAGGGGAGCGGGGATGGACCTCCAGCCGAGGGTAGGATTGGGCGACGACGAAATCGACGTGTACCTCAAGCGCGGGCCGGTCGGCCCCCAGCACATAAGCGCCGTGGAGCGCTACCGGTACAAGGACCTCCTGCCCTACCTCAAGAAGCGCATCTCCCCGACCGCACGGTGGCAGGGGGTGAAGAAGGGAATCTCCAGGGTGCCGCCCTACCGTACGGAGGGAATCAAAAAGGCGGCGGCAAGGCCGATCCGCACGCCAGCCTTGGACGCGTGGTTCGGAAACTCCAGGGTGGTGGATGCAGCGGGAAGGCCGCTGGTCGTCTACCATGGCAGCAAGTCCCCGTGGGTGTCGTCGTTCGACCTGGGCATGGCAGGCACTTCGTGGGCCGGTGCGGCGGGTGTCGAAAAGGGAATCTGGTTCACGTCCAGCAAGGACAATGCCAGGTTCTTCTCTGACTCGGGCCCCAAGAAGAAGGCGGACGAGGCAAGCATTCAGGGATACGGCAAGGACGGAGAGTTCTATGCGGCGGTCTTTACCCTCCGGGAGGAGCCGATCTTCTCGGTCGGCCCCTACCCCACCATCGAGAAGGCCGAGGAAGAGGCCAAGAGCCAAGCCCGGATGTACAACAGGAAGCTTCGCACCGACACCCATGTCATGGCGGTGTACCTCAAGATCGAAAACCCGCTCGTGCTCGACGGCATAGTCCCCCGCAAGGCGGAGTTCGACTGGGCAAAGAAGAACGGGCGGGACGGCATCATCGCCAGGGACGTCTATGACGGGGCGACTCAAAGCGACGTTTATGTTATCTTCAGCCCCAGCCAAGTCAAGTCCGCCGACAGGAACACCGGGACATTCGATCCGGATGACCTTAGCATTACGGCCAGCGGGAAGGAAACGATGCCGACGCCCGAAGTGCTGGACGCCCTCCGCAGGATTCGGGGGAGCATACGCATGGACGAGAGCGCCTCCGCGGCGGCCAGCGAAGGGCAATGCGGCTTCGTGTCGGAGGCGGCGTCCAAGAAATTCGGCTGGGGCATCGAAGGCGGTTTCTACCTTCCTGATGGCATTCCCGCCCCACACGGGCGGAGGCCGAACTTCGGGCATCTCGACCACGTATGGAACGTCCTCAAGGACGGAACCGTTATCGACGGGACGCACGACCAGTTCGGGAAGCCGGACGTGAACGTCGTCCGGCCAGGACAGCCGGGACACGAGAAGTACCACGCCTTCTGCGGCGACCCTAAGTGCCCGTGCTGCGCCTGCCCGCAGTGCAATCCGGACGGAGCAAAGGTGGGGAGCCTAAAGAAGGCGTTCGTGCGCCAGGACCTCGCGTGGCTGAAAGGCTACCTGACGATGACGGACGCCGAAAAGGGCGAGGAGCTGGCCCGCCAGTTCCCGCATCGCTTCTTCGACTGGCTATCCGGGCAGGAGCTGCCCGAGGGCTGGGAAGCCCCCAAGGACCTGGACGAGCTCATCGACAACGACATGTTCTCCGGCCTGCCGCCCGCGATGTGCGAGCAGTTCCTGAGGAGCGACGAGGGAACGAGGGCCGTGGACGATGATCCCATGGACGCCCCGTCCTTCATGTACATGGAATACGAGGGCATCGTCAAGAACCAGTGGCTCGTCCACAAGACCGACGAGCCCGGCGAAATATCCCTCCACGGGTTCACGAGGGGGATGTGGGACCTGGCCCGCCTCGGGCTCACCACCTACTTCACCGACAAGGCCAAGACCGGAGGGTACAACTTCGCCGTCCCGGCAGGCGAGGCGGGGCGCATCGAAAGGAAATACGGCAAGCATGCCGTGCTTTTCAGGGCATCTGGAATCAGGATTCACCATTACGGGGACGAGGAGGACCAAGTCATCTTCTGGGGCAGGGACGCAAGGGACATCGTTCCCATCCACGAGAGAGGTGGGGAATGGTGCCTGCCGGAGGGGGGCAACGGGAGGCCCGTGTTCGAGGCGGAACGCCTCCAGGACGCGGTGGACTGGGCGGTCGCCAACTTCCAGCAGTACCGCAGGTGGCTCGTGCCCGCGCCGACCGCAGGCAAGGAGCCCAAGCCGGGGAGCCCGCTCCTCGCCCCGAAAGCGCCCGTCACGGCGTCCGCCAGGCGGAGGGTCGAGATGCCCCGCTCGCCCAGGAAATACCTGGAGGGCCTTGGCTTGAGTGCAGGCGCTGACTTAAAAATCCGGGAATGGGCCCTTCCGGACCAAGTGGAGTACCTCAACTCCATAAAGTTCCCCCTGACGGTCTACCGGCAACTGGAGGTGCCTGCCGGGAAGAAAGTCAACCTGGAAAACGTGGGGATATACTGGAGCGACAACGTAGACAGCGCCCAGTCCTACTGGGGCCCGTCGTCGATATGGACGCCGAGCGTCGGGGGGGAGGAAGGGGGGATCGTCACCCTGCGGGCCGAGGTGCTGAGCGAGGACGACGTGGACTGGGAGGGCACCCTGCATGCCAACGCCAAGGACCCCGACGAGGACGAGATACGCCTGGTGCCCGGGGCCAGGATCCGGCTGACTGGCATCGAGGAGCCGAAGGACAACGACTTCAGGACGATGAACAAGATGGTCACGGCCTCCCACAAGCAGACGCCGCACCGCGAGAACGAGTTCCCGGACCTTGGCGAGGGGGAGGCCATCGGCGGGTACGGGACCCAGCCCGAGTGCATCGACGGGAACAGGACGGGGCTTTCCCTGGAGGAGCTGGAGGAACAGGCAAAGACGGCGGCCACCGGCGACTGGCTCTACCACGTGACCTACTTCAACCGGCTGGAGGACATCATCTGGCTCGGGCTTGAAACCGGCCACCCGGCGAGCATCGGGGGGCTCTATGGCTGGCACACGAAGGGAAGGAGCTTCTTGACCGAATGGCGCGGGGTGGGCTTCTGGTACCAGCGGGCGGTCCAGTGGGCATACCACAATTCCGACAGCCCGGTCGAGGATGGCCTCGTCCCCGTGATCCTCCGCACCAAGGAGGCAAAGCGCCTGAAGGTCCAGCCCGACGAAGTGGGGACAGGCGACGCCGTCGCCGACGCCTTCTTCACCGAGAGGAGCATCCCCGCCGCCCGGCTGCAAGTCTGGGACGGCAGACAGTGGACGAGGCTGACCGAGGACGCGATGTGGGCCATGACGCCGGAGGGGTACGTTGGGGAGGCCGACAGGCCGCTCACCGACCCGGAGGAAAGGGAAGGGGACGACGGGGGATACTACATCGACGAGGGCGCACTCTACCCGAAGACGGCGGGGATCATGGAGGGGATGCCGTCATGGGAGGAATGGAAGCGCCAGCACGGCGGCATCGAGGGGATGGTGCGGGACGTGGACTCGTGGGACCAGTGGGAGCCGTCCGACGTCGACGAGACGAGGGAGTTCGACGCCCTTCCCGAGGAGGAGCAGGCGAAGTGGATCTACGGGAACGCCGAGGAGCACCTCAAGGGCCGCTACGACGAGCTGCTGCGCCAGCACGGGAGATGGACGTTCCCCCTGACCGTCTACCGGATGCTGTCCCTGGTCGGGGGAAGGAAGGCCGTCAATCCCAAGAAGATCGGAATCTTCTGGTCGTGGGACGAGGCCGCCGCCGAGGCCCATTGGGGAAGCTTCGGCCTGGGGACGGAAAAAATCCTGCTGAAGGCCCAGGTGGGCAGGGACGACATCGACTGGGAGGGCACGTTCGAGGCCAACATGGCCCCTTCCACGGGGGAGGAGGAACGGGAGATTCGCCTGAAGGAGGGCGTCCATCCCCTCATCGTGGCATGGAAGAAGGGAGGCTATGGATGGAGGACGGCCCCGAAGGCATGGAGGACGATGACGGCCTTCAAGTACGACAAGGGACGGTTCCGCACCGGAAGGCCCGCCATCTTCAAGGGATACCACGTCACGGGGGCCGATGGAAGGATAAAGTGGGGGGAGGGAGGGGCGTTCTTCTCGGAGGATCCCGCTCCCGAATACGGGACGCACTACGTCGTGGCGACGCTGCGCATGGCGAACCCGCTGGTGGCGGAGGACCAATGGGACGCCACCAAAAAGCTGACCGGCCTTCCCGGTATGGAGGACCTTGACAAGGCCCTCTCCGACGACACGGGCCCGCCCCAGACGCAGGAGGAATGGGCCAGGGTGGATCGCTCCGTGGCGCGCATGGCGCTGAGGGCGGGCCATGACGGGCTTATCTATACCGACATAGCCGCCCTTACGGACATGGAGTTCGTCGTGTTCGACCCGTCCCAGGTCACGAACGTGGGCAAGCCCGTGGACACCCAGGTATACGTTGACAAGCTGCTCCGCGAGATGAAGAAGGACAAGTATGCCAGGGCACCGGCCGACGAAGGCAAGCTAGGGGCGGTCTACCTGCTCCACTTCCTTGGCGGCGGCATCCCCCACGGGTCGCAGGCGGCCACCAGGCACTATTGCGGGTTCGCCATCGACCCGATGGCGAGGATAAAGAGGCACTACGAGGGCACGTCCTGGGTGAGGCTGATGGAGGTCGCCAAGGAGCGCGGCATCAGCTTCACCGTGGCGAGGATATGGGAGGGGGTCACCAGGGGGTTCGAGCGAAAACTCAAGGACGCTGGCGGCCTCAGCCGCCATTGCCCGATCTGCAAGGCGGAGGGCACCGACAGGGGTTCCCTGTACAAGAAGAAGGTCGAGGTGCAGGAAGCCCCGGTGGGGCCAGCGGCGGGCCCCGACCATGCCGAGGTGGAAACGAGCAAGGCCGCCTCCGTTCCGAAGGAAGCGGGGGACAGGTACATGGGGCAGCCCGGCCGGACGGCCTTCCCATCCAAGTTTGACTACGGGTTCGTCCGCAGGATAGCCGTGAGCCCCCTCGGGGAGATCGCGGGCACCCTCGGGGACCTCCTGGTCGGCAGGAAGGTCAGGGCGCTGTACGAGGGGGTGCTGGACGTCCCCGTCGTGGCCCTGGATCGCCCGATACAGGGCGGCAAGGTCGTGGAGAACCCCAACGTGAAGTTCTTCGGGGGGGCGGGCAGGTTCCGCGGGGAGCCCGCGATGTTCGTCAATCCCAGGCTCGGCCCCGAGGACATGATCAGGACCATCCTGGAGGAGGGGGCCCACATCCTCCACGCGGTCAGAAAGAGGCAGGTCGTCAAGACCGACTTGGCGAAGCTCGTGGACGAGGAGTCCTTCCGGAGGTACATGACCGATCCCGAGGAGGTTGCGGCCAAGAGGATGATGGAGCACGCCATGATCCTGCGGGAGGACGCCGCTCCCTGGTGGGACGTCTACCTCGACGGGCAGAAGATAGACAGCCTTCCCGCCGTGGCGGCGGACGCCGAGGAGGTCAGGCGGAGCCTCGTCGACCATGACGGCTACGACCCCGCCATCGAGGTCCGCCAGCACCGCAAGGTCGCCAGCTCGCCTCCTCCTCCGCACGTCCTGGAGGAGGCCGGGAGGATGCTGGCGGGCGCATCCGCGGAGGCGTGCGGCACTTCCAAGGTCGTCGACGGATGGTGGGTGGAAACACATACCATCGGGTGCAGGAACGCCGCCGACGAGCCCGAGGACGAATGGTGGGACAGCCACTTCAGGATATACGACGAATACATGAACGACGGCATCAGCACCGTCCTGGGCGAGGCGGACGGCGGGAAGTTCGCGACCGTCACGCCGCAGAGAAGCACCCTGGTCAAGCAAGCGGCCAAGGCATTGCCGGAATTCCTGTACCACGGCACCACCAGCACATACACGGGGGATATCCTCAAGGTGGGCCTGCGGGCCGGAACGTGGTTTTCAACCGAACCAGTTGCCGCTTGGTACGCCAGGAACTTCATTAAATCCAAAGGAGGAAAGCCCGTTGTCATTCGCATCCCCTCAAGAAGGTTTAGAGTCGATGGTCTATACCAAGCGGAGGCGTATAGCTGGGAATACGGCTATCCCATCGAGGTAAAGGAAGAAGATGTCATCGTCTTAAAGCCTATGAAGACCTCGTCTATCCTGTGCAAAGCAAAAGACGACAAGTTCGCGACCGTCACGCCGCAGAGAAGTACCATGCCCAGGCAGGCGGGCGATTCCTTCTATCCACCGGAGGCCGATGCCGGATGGATAACCTCCTACATCGCAAAGTTGCATAGAGGAGGGGTAGAGGGCAAGGCGGGAGGGCTGGACTACCTCTTGAAGCTGGTCGAATCAAGCGCCAGCCGATACGTCCTCAGGGACATCCCCCTTGAGGACCTGTACATACCGGACTGTTCCACGACCTCTACAGGCTCTAAGGACCTGGAGGCTATCCGGGAATACCAAGACATGGACGCCGAGTTTCCCCCGATTGTAGTGATAGGGGGGCGCATCGTGGACGGCATGCACCGGGCGACGGCGGCCTGGGACAGGGGCGACGAGACCATTCGCGCCTATGTGGGCGTTCCCAGTACTAAAGTGACCCAGCAACGTGACCGGACGGCATCCAGCGTGGCCAAGGTGGGCGGCCTGCAGGAAATATCGAATGGATGGATAAAGCTCGACGGGTCATTCGTATACAGCACGGCCCACAACGAGGATGCCAAGCGGTGGGGGTATGAAAATCTGGAGGAAGCGGTGGACGAAGGGCTCGTCAGGGTCATAGGCACCTCCCGCCATCTCAGCTTCGAGGCGACGGACGCCGCAGGCCCGCGCCACCGCATCCTTGAGGCCCTGGACAGCATCAACCACGACGCGGAGGTCGCCATCGAGCTCATACAGGATCGCAGCCTCGGGCATTCGGTCTACAAGAGGTTCGACAGCCCGTGGGACGCGGGCAAGTGGCTCTCGCGCTGGAAGAGGGCGTTCGGCAAGAAGGAGGCCATCGGCGACAAGGGCTGGTCCTACGACGACCCCCTGACGGACAGGTCGGCGGACTTCTTCGAGCTGGTGGAGAACCCGCACTCGGAGAGGAAGAAGGAGGCCGCCGCGAAGACGGCGGCCTGGGAGGGGGCGGTGGACTTCTCCTCCGACCCCAGGTGGCACGACGTATTCTACGGCATGCCGACCCCCAGGAGGATTAAGGAGCTGGGGCAGTTCCTCCGCAGCGACGCCAACCGGTTCGTGACCCTCTACCACGGCACCGACGCCGGCCATCCCGTGATGGAGGAGGGCCTCCTCCCGACCAGCGCCGGACGGGCGAAGTCGATCCAGTCCTCCCCGGGCTTCGTCTACCTGTCCGTGTTCCCCGGGCATGCCAAGACATTCGGGGAGCTGGCCTACGGCCCCACTACCCCGATAGCCGTCTATGCCGTCACCGTCACCGCCCGCCGCCTGCTCCCGGACCCCGACCAGCTCCGCAACAAGCGGATGTACGGGAACGCCGAGGTCGGCGACACGCTCGCCGAGAGCCTCGCCATCGGGCATGGGGCCAGGGTCAGGGGCAAGGTTGACCCGATGCAGCTATCGGTGGTGCGCGGCCCCAAGAAGGCCTCGGGGCCGACCGGCTTCCCGTCCGTCGCCGAGGTCCTGGAATGGGGGCACGTCGAGCCCCACGAGCTGGTGGACTGGGGCAAGGTGGAGGATGCCGTCAGCAGGATTCCGGTATCGCAACGCAACCAGACAAGGAAGGAAGACGAGGACCAGACGGCCCTCCGCATCCTCACGGAGCAGTGGGAGGCCGCCAGGGAAAGGCTCGGGGCGCTCAGGTTCCCGCTGGCGGCATACAGGGCCCTGTCCTTCGACTCCCCGGACTGGGGCAAGGAGGTCAACAAGGGGGGCTTCGGCGTCTACTGGTCGCTGTCCGAGGATAGCTCCTACATCGGCGAGGACCTGGTCGGCAAGTACGTCTTCGTCTTTCGCGGCGTGATCGAGTCGCCCGACGACGTGGACTGGGTCCCCACCGCCTATCTGAACACCGTCATCCCCGAGGAGGAGGAGGTCAGGCTGAAGGAGGGGGCCAGGGTCAGGGTCGACGGGTGGAAGGCCCGCGGCGGGGGCAGGTGGACGCGGCTGTCGGGGGGGATGGCGGTCACAGCCAGCACACCCAAAGAAGCCGCTGGCGACCTGATGTCCCTGTTCGAGGGGGTGAGGGTCCCCAGCCAGTTGCCCGACGTCGATGTGATGCGCGAGTACCTTTCGCCCGAGGCATTGGAAGAGTACCTGGAAACCCGCAAATTCTTCCTCAAGCTCCCCAACCCTTTCGTCGTCTACAGGGCGCTGAAGCTGGACTCCGAGTCCGTCCTGCCCCGCCGCCAAGATTTCGGGGTATGCTGGACGTGGGACTTCGACAAGGCCAGGCCGTATGGCCCGGCGGCCCAGCGGCAGGGCGTCCGCCACATCTTCCAGGGCGAGGTCGCCCTGGAGGACGTGGACTGGGGGTATACCGCCATAGTAACCTCGTCCGAGGAAAAGGAAATCCGGCTCAGGCGGGGGGCCAGGGTACGCCTTACGAGATGGTTCAATCCGAGGTTCGAAGGCGACGGATGGAAGGCCCCGCCCTACCAGTATGTCACCGCATCCGCCTCCAAGGCGGCCTTTACCGATGCCGCCATGTACGCCGACGCCGACCTGCGGGACGAGGTGGCCAGGGAAATCCTGGACGAGTACAAGAAGGTGGTCGGGGACGGCATCGACTATGCCATGCCCGGCAAGCGCCCCACCAAAAAGCACTTGTTCCAAAAGAACTACCGCCAGCGGTGGAGGGTCGTCCCGGCCGCCAGGCTGATGAAGATATGGAAGGATTACGCCAAGGCGGGGATCGTCCGGGACCAGGCGGGCATGGACGAGATCGCCGACATCGTCACGGAGAACATCCTCAAGATCGAGGTCAACACCATCCTGTGCAGGCACACGTCGTGGAGCCCGGAGGAGTTCGCGGCGGAGGTCCTCGACCATGAGGTCCCGGAAGGGTACTTCGACCTGCTTCCCAGCTTCTTCGACGACGAGGAGGGAAGCTGGAGGCTGAGCGACTTCGCCACTGGGCCGCTTACTACGCTGGCGCTCGACCTCTACGACGCCAAGACCGCGGAGGCGAAGCTCCAGGTCGTGGACAAGATCCTGAACATAGTCCACCAGCGCAGCGACCTGTCCGGCTGGTTAGTACAGGGCGGGAGGGTGACCCTGAGGAAGTTGTTCGAGTACATAGGGGAGGCGAAGGGCGGCGAGAATGTCGTCTGGGTGAGGGACCCAAAGGGGAAAGTCGTCTTCAACCCCGATTTCGACCCCTCCAAGACGGCCGCCGACCCTTCGATCCCCGCAGGCGACGAGGAATTCTGGAAGGCTGGAGGCCTCGTGGTCGGCGGCGTCCTGCATCCCTTCACCAAGGAGCTGGACACCCATCCGCTGCTGGCCAAGAGCCTCGGCCTCGAAGCGTGGGCGGCGGAGGGGGCGATAAGGGTGACCACAGACTGGCTCTCCAGGTGCGGGTGCTCCGCCCGGGAGAAAATCTACATGGAAGTCCTGAACCTCGGCCAGAAGCAGGACGTCATCTCCTTGCTGAGGGATCATCCCCCTCCCGCAGGCGTCCCCATAACCCTGGAATGGGGGGGCTACCTCAAGATGTACCGGGAGTTCGACGGCCCCGAGGTTGCCATAGAATGGCTGGAAAACCTGGGCGGGAGCACCAGGGTCGCCGCCCGGGCCGGGGACAGGATCGGCGGTCAGGCGGTCGTCGACTACGTCATGTCCCAGCACCCGGAGTGGAAGGACAGGACCTACGCCGAGCAGTTGGTCGGCCTGGATGCAGGGGGGGACTACGTCCTCAAGGAGGTGTCCCTGCAAAAGCTCGAAGCGGGGGACGACTACGATCCATCCCTTGCGGAGAAGTATGCAAGGATGGAAACCCCCATTCCGCCCATAGTGATGGATGGCGACGGGAGAATACGGGACGGCAACCACCGCGTGGCGGCAGGCAAGATCAGGGGGGACAAGGCCATATTGGCGTACGTCCCAGTGGACTCGTACCAGGGGCTGCCGACCGGGAAGGCCGCCGCTGGGAAGGAGTCGTACAACTCCCTGATGGCGGGGGTCGGGATGCCCTCCCAGCTTCCCGCTGCCGAGGAGTACGAGCGCTGGTACGGCGATGCCTACCTCGGCAGGTACCAGGAGTTCAGGGAGTTCTGCAACGGGCTTCCCGATCCCCTCGTCGTCTACCGTGCGGTTAAGATGCCGGACCGCTATCCCTACACGCGGGGGTTCGGCATCTACTGGACGTGGGACGAAGGCCATGCCGTCCCCTACGACGCCGACTCCGTCCTCGCCGAGGAGGGGGGATGGGAGAAGGAGGACTGGACGGAGTACAGCAGGGGCCTGAAGACCTACGTCTTCCGGGGGGAGGTGGCCCTCAAGGACGTCGACTGGGCCAGCACCGTCTGGGCGAACCTCCGCCATTCCGACGAGAAGGAGGTGACGCTCAGGCACGACGCCCCGGTCCGCGTCACCGGCTGGAAGCTGAGGGGGTCGTCGAGGTGGCAGAGGCCCAAGTACGAGCACGTGACCGCATCCAAGACCACCGTCGCCGTAACCGACTCGCCCCAGTTCAGGGCCTGGTTCGGCAAGTCCAAGGTGGTCAACCCGGACGGCACCCCCATGGTCATGTACCACGGTAGCCCCAGGGGGAAGAACTACCGCCCCGAGTGGGTGGACGACCTCAAGAAGGCGGTGCGCCTAGCCTTCGACCATATGGGCAAGGCCTATCCGGGCGACGAGGACGTGGACAAGCGCCTCGATGGATGGGTCGATACCATGGAGAGGTTCGACAAGCAGAACCCCGGGGTCATCCCCGAGGAGGTCATGGGCGGCATACACCGCAAGCGGGTGCCCTTCGAGGCGTTCAACCCCGGAATGCAGGGGAGGAACACCGAGGCCGCCGACGCAAAGGTGGGGTTCTTCTTCACTCCGGACCAGAACTTTGCCCAGCGGTTCACCTATCGCGTGGAATACGACCCGATGCTCGGGCAGAAGCGCATCATCGACGGCTACGACCCGCATGTGTTCGAGGTGTACCTGCGCATCGAGAACCCGCTGGACCTGACGGTCAAAACGAAGGCGAATGCCCAGGCGCTCCTTGATTCCGGCCTTCTTGGTCCCAGGGAGGAATTGGAAAGGCTGGGATGGGGCGTCGAGGGAATCTATAAGGACCTCCGCTCCGCCGATGGAAGCAAGAGCCTGCAGCAGATCATCTCCCGCCATCCGGAGAGGATCAGGGGCGCGGGATACGACGGCATCATTAACCGGGTCAAAGACCAATGGGGGAAGTCCAACGTCGAGTACGTTGTTTTCAGCCCCGATCAGATCAAGGCAGTCGACAGCAAGGGGTTCGACCCGTCCGATAGGAGGATGACCGCCTCCAAGACCGCCGCTCCCGAGTCCATCTGGTATCACGGGACGACGCCCGCTGCCGCAAAGGATATCGAGAAAGATGGATTGGTTCCTCCGGCCCTGAAGGCAGATTATACGGGCGGTGCAGGCGGGGGGCATATTTATATCAGCACCGACAGGAGGGTGGCCCTCGGATGGGGCCTGCGGAAGGCCCGGCAGGAGAACTCTAAGCGGGTTGCACTAGTCCTGTTCAGACCGACAAAGGGCGTGCAATTCCTTGACAGGCATAACCCCGACGTGAGCAGCCTGGAGGGCACGATTCCCGCGACGGCGGTAACGGGGGTGGAATTCTACGATACGAAGGCCGTCGCCGAGGCAATCTCGACCCAAAAGCCAATCCCGCCCAAGCTCGCCGCCCCCAAGTCCGTCTGGTACCACGGCAGCAGCATCAAGAATTTGCGCAGCATCCTCAAGCAGGGGCTGATCCCCGACCCGAAGGAGAGGAACTGGGGGGAGGATGCCGCCGCCAGCGCCGTGAGCGTCAGCCGGGTGAGCTACGGGGGGACGTACGTCGCCCGCAACCTCATGACCGCCGCCAGCGCCCCCAAGGACCACAACGAGGAGGGGCGGGAGGTCGTCGTCTGCATGGAGCTCCAGCCCAACACCATGTACCTGGACGAGGACGACGTGGTCTTCTACCTCAGCCATCCGCTGGGACGCCTGAGCGACAACACCTACTATTCCCTCCCCACCTTCCTGGGCAAGGACGGGTCGTGGAAGGAGTTCGCCGACGCCGAGAGGCGGAAGTACGTCGAGGACGCCGTCCGGGGCCTGGCATTCAAGTGGAAGATGCCGGGCGAGGACAAGGGCAGCCTGCACCCCGGCATGGAGGAGCGCCTGCGCGCCCTGTTGCCGGAGGCATGGGAGGCCGCCCTCCTGCGCATCGCCGCCCACGAGGCCAAGAGGTCCAAGCCCTACGACCTGCGCCACGCCTACCACAAGGCGTTCCCCTACGTGGAGTACGACAGCATACCGGACGTCCAGGCGCTCATCCCCTCGCCGGAGGAGGGCGAGGCGGCCTTCAGGGACGCCGTGGAGAAAATCACCAGGGCGCTTCGCCAGTTCGCCCGCCCGCTGCGCCCCGGCGAGGCATACAACCGCGATACCGCCAGGATCACGGAGCCCATAGGCTACTCCGGCTCCAACCGCATCCTGGCGGTCGTGGAGGTGAGGGACGGGAGGAAGTACAAGGGGGACGACTGGAAGAATCCCACCGTCCTGGTGATCCACTACGGGGAAATACCGCCCGACTTCTTTGCCCAGTTCAAGGAGAGGTACGGGGGGGAATTCGTGGTGGAGCAGGCCCACCAGCCCGGCAAGGCGGCGGACGACGGCACCATCCTGCTTTTCAGGGGGGAGGGTGGGGGGTCCAAGAAGGGCGGGAGGTACTGGTCCCCGGACGAGGCGTGGGCGGCCCAGTTCACGCAGACCGGCAGGACGGAGGAGCTCAGGCGGGCGAGGATGAGGAAGGACGGCATATTCCACCCCGCCGCGCCGCCGTATGCCGGGGACCCCGACGCCATAGACGTCGCCGTGCAGGACGCCAAGGCAAGGGGATGCAAGGCCGTGTGGCTGGACGAGGGGAGGGGCCAGCCCGAGTCGGTCTACGTGTTCGACGGGTCCGCCCTGCGCAAGGCGGCGGCGGGCGAATGGTGGCGGCGCTGGCGCAAGACTCAGGTCCTCCCCAGGGGCACCGTCCTCTACCATGGCACCTCGCAGAGGTTCGACCCGTCCGGCATCGAGATGCCCGCTTGGTTCAGCACGTCGGAGTCCGTCGCCGAGCACTTCCAGGACTGGCACGGCGGGGAGGAAAGCGGCAAGGTCCTCCGGTACAAGGTCATCTGTCCCATCAGACTCCCCCGCATCGACGGCAAGGAGGAAATGGAAAAGTTCTGCGAGATGATTGGCGTCAACATGGAGGCATACGGTTCCGAGGACATCGTCGACGCGATGCGGAACTCCAGCATGCCCGGCTGGATCATCCCCGACAACTACCCGGACGGGGACGACATCCTGTTGGCATCGAGGGAATGCCTTGAGGCCCTCGACGAGGAAGAAGGGAAAACGGCGACACAGCATGGCGGGCCCTTCCTCAAGCTAGCCTCCGGCACCTGGCAGGAGGCGGAGCGCATCATCAGGTCCGTGGACCCCGGCAGCCAGATGGTCCTGTTCCATGCCGGGACCGCCGACGAGGACGCCTCCATCGTCGAACAGGGTGTACGGGCCCAGATGGGCAAGTGGGTGGAGGAGTGCCTGCAGGGGGCGACGGATAGCGAGGATGCCATACAGGAAATCAAGGACCGAGGGGGGGCGGCGTACTTCGACGAGATGCCCCGCTGGATCAGGTCGAAGGTTCGCAGGGCGGTGGGGCACGACCCCACCCCGGACGACATCAGGAGGCACGGGCAGCTCACCATCGTGGTGGCGGACCTGGACGGGCCCATACAGCGGTACCTCGGGGAGGACAGGCACGCCGGGCCGGAGGTCCAGAGCCTGCGCGGGGAGAGGAACGTCGACTACGACCTCCCCTTTGGCCTGGAGCCGGGGGACTACTTCTCCGAGGAGGACGTTGCGGCGGACATCACGCTCGTCGGGGACGACCTCGTCAGGTTCATGGAGCGGAACTACCCGAGGGAGATGGAGAGCCCCTCCCGCCGCAGCCTCCCGGTGCCGCTCAAGGACGCCTACGAAAGCGTGTGGGGGCCCGAGAAGACGGCCGCGGCAAGGCGTCCCAAGCTTGCCCCGTTCCAGAGGAGCGGCTGGCTGGAGGCCGGGGGGCGCTGGCACGAGTACGACGACCGCCAGATGGCGGAGGCTGGGCACGGGGACTCGGCGGTGGACTTCGGCCTTGTGGGGCCGGTCTGGAAGGACGAGGGGCTCGGCTACCTGGACCAGGAGGCGACGATGGGGGCGGCCCTGGAGAAGGGCCACGTGGCGGTCAGGAAGGTCTGGGGGAAGAACGACAAGTGGGAGATGGAGGCGTACGCCAAGGCCCGCAAGACGGTGGAGCTGGCGCTGGCCAGGCTGCCGGCCGGCGCGATCGTAGAGGTGACGCTGTACGGCAGGGGGACGATAAGGGACGCCACTGTGGAGCGCGCCGCCGAATGGGTCAGGAGCCCGATGGGGGGGATCACGGGGTCGGCAACCAAGCTCGCCTTCCCCGCCGACCGCACCGTCTCCCCGCAGGATGCCGTCGACCGCGGCATGTTCGGGCCGGTATGGCACGGGACCACCCCGCAGGCCGCCGCGGGCATCGACAGGGAGGGGTTCAAGGTCTTCGAGGGGGAGGCCAACTCGGCGGAAATCCAGCATGGGTACGAGGGGAAGACGGACTATGCCCTCGGGCTCCCAGCCCCGGTCCACCACCTTGGGTATGGCATCTACTTCACGACCAGCAAGGCCATCGCCAAGGCGTTCAACGGCGGCACCACCAGGGGGCTCAGGTCCTACTACCTCGACGTCCCGAGGCTGGAGACCATCAACTTCGGCTCCCCCAACACCATGATGAAGTGGTGGATCAAGAACGGGTACAGCCCGGAGGTCGCCAGGGTCGACCGGGTGGCGGCGACCAAGATGCTGACCGACAGCCTCAAGTCCAGGTTCGACGCCGTGTGGTACAAGGGGATGGGCATCCGACGCCTCCTGGATGGCGACCAGGTGGCGGTGTTCGACCCGTCCCGCATTTATTTGGCGGACCCGTCGCTGGCCAGGCCGGGGGACATGGGGAGCGAGGTGGTCCGGAAGGCTGACGGCATGAGGGGCGTCGTCAAGGCCGTCCGCAGGCTGACGCCGGAGCAGAGCAGGGAGTTCCACGGCGGTGCCGAAAGGCTGCTGACCGTGACGTGGCGGAAGGGCGGGACGGACTACAACGTGTACGACAGGGACGTGGAGCCCTTACAGGCAGGCAAAAAAACGTCGGGCCCCCCTTCCGCCTCCTCGGGCAGCAGGGGCCTGTTCGGCAGGTCGAACTTGCAGGGATTGGGCACGTCGTAGAACTTCACGTCCCCGTTCCAGAGCTGCACCCGATCCTGGGATATGACCCACATCGGACCCTTGGTCGTCGGCATGTTCATGGCTGCCCCGGATTGTCCCATGCCCTCGGCCCGAATCCCCGTTCCCTCTTGTGCCTTTCCCGGATCAGCCTGGCGTCGCGGACGTTGATGAACAAGAATACGAGGGACATCAGGGGATAGAGCCAAATCAGGGAAAGCTGGGGGGGATTGAACACGATGGCCCCGGCAAGCAGGCAGAAGTCCAGGAATCCCACTGCCAGGACGACGAACAGCATCGAAAGGACGTGCATCTTCATTTTTTCCTCCGGTCATGCTTGCATTGCCAGGAACACCAAGCCGATCACCAATGCCGCCAGGGGGACGACGAACCCGAGGACGTAGTTCAGCGGGCTGGAGGTCGCCCAGAGGGCGTACTTCGTGCAGACCTCATCCGCCTTCCTCATCGGTCTTCCTCCATGTGCCGACGTTCGCCCGGAAGGGCGCAAGGACGTTGTCCGCCAGCGCCTTCGCGAAGCACCGCAGGCGCTCCCGTCTTTGCCTGCTTCTTTCCTTCTTTTCCCTTTCCGCCCTGATCCTTTCGTTCATGATGGGGATGATGCACGGCTCCACCCTGGTGTGGAGGTCCTCCCTGAGGGCCTTCCTGGCCTTCCTCACGTGGTAGTCCGCATACGTCCTGCGGGCCATCCTGTCGAGGCTGTCCCAGAACAGCCACAGGAGGAACAGCCCCGCCGCGGCCTCGGGATAGGGCCACAGGATCGCCGCAGCCGCCACCCCCGTCGCCTTCCTGAGGGGCCTTCCTATTTTTGCCTGCATCTGTGCTCCTTCATGAGGGACAGGACGTCCGCCGCCTGCCCGGTAAGGACGAGCAGTATGCCCCTGCACTTCTCGCATATGACGGTGGCTTTGTTCCCCTCCCTCCACATGCGGAAGTTGAGGCTCTCCCCCGGCCAGCATGCCGGGCGGGGCTTCATCCGCTTCTTGGATTTGTTGGGCATGGCCCCTCCTCAGGCTTGTGCCTATATGCGCCTTCCCCTTTTCTTGAGCTCGAACTCCACGATCTCCAGCGTCCCGTGGGACGGCAGCGGGCTGAACCTTCTGGCTGCCGCCTTGCGGGAAACGGTGATGGCGTGGACGTCGTAGTCCAGCTCGTCCAGCCAGTAGTTTTTGGGCTCCGGCTTCGGCAGCCCTTCCACGCTGGTCTTCGTCGCGCAGTCCTCTTCCTCCCCGCATCCCTCTGCCGCTGGTGCGGGGCCATCGTACCAGGAAGACGGCGGGCTGTCATAGAAGATGACGACGGAATCCTTCTGTATGCTCGCCCCGACCCATACTACCGTGCGGGCGTTAATGTCGAATCTCATCATGCCTCCTTGCCTTCCTTCGCTTCGTCCTTCGATGCCATTTTCCTGGCATGTTCGAGGGCCTCGTCCCGTCCCTTCAGCGTCCCGGCGAGCTGCCCCTCCTCGATGGCGCGCAGGATGACGCCGAACCCGGGGCCCGCCGCCATCCCCATGGCCAGGAGGTCGTCCCCCGTAACGAGCCTCGGGGGGTTGATGTCCTCGGGCTTCAGCGATTTCAGGTACGCGACCTTGTCCTTGAGGTGCTCGTCCCCCATTTCGATGTCCTGTTCCAGCAGGGTGATTGCCTTGGCGGCACCGGGCGTCCGCATCAGCCGCTTGAAGTACGGGGGGTCGTCGATGTCGTACGTCCCCCTCACCGTGCTTCGCACGAGCTTGATGCCGTTGATCTCGTCCTGCAAATCGTTGGACAGCTTGAGCCCTCGCAGCAGGTAGACGACGTCCTCCCCGCTTGCCGTCCGCGTGATGATTGCCATCCCCGTGGCGGGATCGTCGGTCGGGTGGGCATGGAAATGGCGGAAGATCAGCGACAGCCCCGCCCCGTAGATTACCTTGTCGAGCAGGGGGATGTGGTCCACGAGCCCCGTGGCGATGAGGGGGACGAGGCCCTTCATGGGATGGGGGCTGGACACCAGCCTCAGGAGCTCCGCCGCGATCCGCTCCGTCGACACCTTCCCGATGGTGGGCGCGTTCCTCCTGATGGCCTCCTTCGTGCCCTCCTCGACCTCGAACCCGAGCTGGGCGGCGAACCGGCACGCCCTCAGCATCCGCAGGGCGTCCTCCCCGAAGCGCTTGTCCGGGTCGCCGATGCAGCGGATGATCTTGCCCTTGAGGTCGTCGAGCCCGCCTACGTGGTCCCGGATGTGGTAGCGCTTGCCTCCTGCGGCCGCCAGTCCTACCATTCCTTCCCTGGCCGGGGAAGGAGGAAAAATCTCCCCGAGGGACAGCAGCCCGTTGATGGTGAAGTCCCTGCGGGACACGTCTTCCCTGGCGCTGTCGGCGTAGAACACCACGTTGGGATGGCGGCCATCGGCGTAGTCCCCGTCCGCCCTGTAGGTCGCCACCTCGGTCGGTATGCCGTCGATTGCCACGGTGACGACCCCGAATGCCGCCCCCACCGGTATGGTCTTCACGTCGTGGTCCCCGAAGGGCTTGAAGGGCTTGAAGGGCCCATGGGACTTGTCGCTGACTTCCGGCGACGGGACCTCGGCCTCGTTGACGAATAGCTCCATGACCTGCTCGGGCCGGGCGTTGGTGGTCACGTCGTAGTCCTTGGGCTCCTTGCCCAGGAGCAGGTCCCGGACGCACCCGCCGACCAGGAATGCCTCGAAGCCCTTCTTGCGGAGGGCGTCCATCACGTATCCGGCCGCAATCTCTTTGGTCATGTCATTCGTCCTTTTCCCGCTTGGTCAGCGGGCGCACTTCTTCTTTCCTCCACCATCCGTTCACGATGGTGCATCCATCCTGCTTTTCGACGTGCTGGACGAGCATTATGTTGGAGTCCTGCGGGATGCCGTCCCACTCGTGGGGCGGCTCGTAGTAGCGGGCGGTCCGCTTCAACGCCACCAAGGTCCCGATCCTGGGCCAGGGCTCCTTCTTTCGTTTCATGGGTTCTCCTGAGGTGCGGTCCCGTCTTTCGGGCTAGGCTTGGCGGGGGCATCGACGGGCTTCTTCTGGGTGCGTCCCTTCGCCTTCTTCTCGGCCCCGGGCTCCACGCGCCATACCCGCACGCCGCCCTCGACCTTCCTCCTGACGAATTTCTTCCCGTCCCTGGCTTGCCTGATGGCGATGGTCTTGCTCAGCGACGAGGACCTCGGGACGTCTATTACCACGTTCTGCCCCACTTCCAGCGCGTCCAGGGCCGAATACTTGGATTTCCTCGTCGGCACCGGCAGGCAGTCCTCTGCCGCCCGGACGAACCCCTGCGGGGTCGCGTCGTAGACTTTTCCGTTGTAGACCAGGAGGCATTCCTTGTCTTTGAACTCGTCCCAGTACGTCCGGGCCTGTTCGGTCGTATTCAGGTCCTCGAACCCCACCCCCTCGTATTGGTCGTGCGTCTGGCACGTACCGAGCCTGATCAGCAGTATCGGCTTCATTGCCCCCCCCTCACGGCTTCCGTTCGTTTCCCATGGTGCGTTCGTCCACACCTATAGTATACACGAAGGGATATGATTTTCGTGAATTTTTTTTTCAGGTCAGGGCCGGGGGAGATGCGGACGGCGGGTCCGGAGAATTGGCCTTTCCGTTCCCGCCATTTATCACGGCCATGTTCTGCTCGTGCTTGTCGTCCTTGAAGCTGTGTCCGACCACGAAGCCGAGCAGGGCCGTCATGAAGGTGATGAAGGTCGAGTCCAGCTTGCCGATGAAGTGGAAGAGATTGCCCATGACGAAGAAGGCCACGAAGAACGTCGTGGACTTCCCTTGCAGGCGGTCGGTCAAAGACTTGAGGTTAAGACTCATAGGTTTCTCCTTACAAAGGGCCCAATACTCATGCCCTTGCCACCCGCGCCGCCTGTTCCAGGATCGCCTCCCCTACCGTGACGAAGGCGAGGTCCCCCCCGTCCTCCCGTACCTCCACGAGGTCGCCCATCTGTATCTGCCTGGTAGAGAGCAGCCTGGCCAGCCGCCTGATCACCATCTTCTCGATGGCCCTCTTGAGCGGGCGGGCCCCGTTCTTGACGTCCGTCCCCTTTTCCAGCAGGAGGGCCTTCGCTCCGTCCGTGTAGGTCAGCACGAACTGCTGGCTCGGGGGGGCCTTGAGGATTCTGTCCTGCACCAGCCCGAGCTCGATCTCCACCACCTTCTTGAGGTGCTCGGGGCGCAGGGCATGGAACGCCACGACCTTGTCGATGCGGTTCATGAACTCGGGGGAGAACCTTTTCTTTGCCTCGCCCTCCGCCACCTTGTCCACGCCCTTGTCCAGTTCCTCCCCCGCTACGACGCTGGAACCGGAGAACCCCATCCCGCCTTCGGCGAGGGCCTGCATCTGCCGCCCGCCGAGGTTTCCCGTCAGGGCGATGATGCACTGCGCGAAGCTGACCGTTCGGTTGTCGCCGAGCACGAGGCTGGCCTTGTCCAGTATCCCGAGGAGGAGGTTCCACAGCGCGTCCGACGCCTTCTCTATCTCGTCGAAGAGCACCAGGGTCAGCTTGAGCTTGTCCGTATGGTGCTGCGCCAGGGACTCCTGCGTGAAGAACGGCGGGGTCTCCCTGTGTCCGAGGTAGCCGGGCGGGGATCCGACGAGCTTCGCCACCTCGTGCCCGTGGGCGAACTCCTCGCAGGAGACCTTCTTGACCGCCCCCCTGGTCCCGAAGAGCGCCTCGCCCATCGCCTCCATCGCCAGCGTCTTGCCGCATCCGGTGGGGCCGAGGAACATGAGGTTGGCGACCGGGCGGTCCGGGGGGTTGAGGCCCCCCAGGAACACCGTGTAGGCGTCGACCAGGGCGTCCACGGCCTCCTCCTGGCCCACGATCATGCGCCTCAGGGCGTCACCGAGATCCCTTTCCTCGTCGCTCTTCAGGCTCGTGTCCAGCTTCCTCGAATGCTTCTTCGTCATCCCGACCACGCCTTCCTTGTGATTTTTCCCTACAAGATGGATCGGGAAGCCCGTTTGCTGGCTGGGCCCCGGGCCCGCCCGTGGGGGCGTCCCGGGGCCCCTCTGCGACGGACAGCGGGTGCCTTCTTCCCGCCCGCCTTCCCATAATACCGAAACCTTCCGGCCTTTGCCGCTCAGGTGCCCAGGAGCCTCAGCTCCGCCTCCATATTCCTCCTGGCCCTGCCGGCCAGGGCCGCCTCGAACTCCTCCCTGTGGTAGAGGGGCTTCCTGCCCAGGAGCGACCGGAGGACCGACGAGCGCCCGAGCCTCCATGCCTCCTCGTCCAGGAAGGGGTATTCGGCCCTGAGCCTGCGCGAGTAGGCCAGGTAGGAGGGCCGCTTCTGGCCGAGGACGGCTATGCGCATGTCCCCGACCGCCCCCGCCGTCGCGGACGGAAGCCTGGCCAGGGCGGACTCCGTTATCATGGGGATTATCCTGTCCTCCGCCTCGTCCAGGGAGAACCCCAGCGCCGGGGCGTCGCGGAGCAGCGCCACGGCGGACGCCTCCTCGTCCTCCGGCTCCACGCAATGGTACAGCCATGCGGCCATCGCATGCCTTCCGGGCAGCCCGCCGAGGAGCCTCCCGTGCTCGTCCAGCCCCAGCTTCAGGTAGCGGAGATCGTGCCACTTGCGCCGCGGGCCGGAATATGCCTCGATTGCCTTGGATATCGCGACGCCCCTCCCCTCGTCGGCGTCCGGGTTGAGGGACCGCTGCAGCACGGCGATGACGGGATGGGGCCCCATGGGGGACAATACTCGATCGGCCGGGCTTCCCATGTTGCCAGCATCCGGAGACTGGGATGCAGCCGATCCCATAATCCTAGAAGCCAGGTGCTCTTTGCCTCGTCGTCCCTACCACGGGACGGTGGTGCAGCCCGTTCCGAAAAGGCCATGGGAGACGGCGAACCCCTCCCCCGGGTTCCTGCACGCCGCCGCCGAGGCGGATAGAATCGCATTCAACGCGGAGATTTCTCCCGCCGTCAGCGGGCTCGGGGCGTTCCGCGCCCCCGCCTGACCGAACGCCCGCCACGTGTTCGCAGCCAGGTCGAACAAGACCATGATCCTGGGGGCATTCGGGTCGCTGGCGAACGCCTTGGCCTTGCCCGCCGCGACGGTGCTGGTGCCGAGCGACAGCACCGCTTTTATGGTGCTGGCCTCGAAGTCGATGACGATGCTGGTGAGGGCGGCGTGGGCGCAGCTTTCCTGCGCGACGCCCGCCCCCCCGACGACGTAGGACGTTCCGAGTTGGATGCTCATGCTTCCTCCTAGTAGACGACTGCGCCCCTTGTTAGGCGCTCCTGACCAGGCACCACTTGGCCAGCGTGGCGTTGTAGACGAACCAGGCCGATGCTCCCGCGACGCCGCTCAGGTTGACGTCCGCCCCCGTCCCCGTGATTATCTGGTTCGCCGAGGAGGAGCCGGACAGGTTCTTGATCGTCAAGGTTTGGGCGACCTCGTTGGTCACCATCAAAATGCGTCCGTCCGCCCCGTTTGCGAACCCCGAGATGCTGAACCCCGCCGTGGGGCCGGTCAGGCAGACGTATCCCGCCGTGCCGATTGCGAGGTCGTTGTTGGCCCCGTTGGAGACCGCCAGCGGAGTCCTCCTGGTGGCGACGGCACCCGTGGAAATGTCGAGGGCGACGTTCGGGGAGATGGTGTTGATGCCCACCTTGCCCCCCACGGGGTTCAGCTCTAGGTCGTAGGTCGACCCCACGGAGTCGTTCCGCATGGACTGGAACCAGGGGTTGCCGGTGGGCGACACGCCCACGTAGAGCCCGTAGAGCCCGTTCGAGCCCAGTACCGAGAAGCCGCCCGAGGCCGTCCCCGGCGTCGGCTCCGAGTACGTCTGATCCTCAAGCACGGAGAGGGTCGTGCCGGGCGTCGGGGTGTTCACCCCGACCTTGCCGGCGGGGTCCGCCACGATGCGCTTCGAGCCGTCGCCGCTGGCGATGATGACCCACCCGCTGAGGGTGCTGCTGAGGCTGGTGACGTTCGCCCCGATTATCGTGTTGTTGACCCCGGTGATGATGCCCCGGCCGGTGTTGAATCCGACGACGGTGTTGCTCCCGCTCCCATCGGCCGCAGTGATGTCGAGGTCCTGGAGGCAGTTCGACCCGATGGCGACGTTTCCCGTACCGCTGGCGTCGTTGTAGAGGGCGGCGTACCCGATGCCGACGTTCTGGCTGCCGGTCTCCTCGTAGGCCAAGGCGGAGTTGCCGACCCCTATGTTGTAGTTGCCGGTGGTGAGGGAGCCGAGCGTCTCCGTCCCCATCGCGCAGTTCTGGCTGCCCGTGCTGAGGAACAGGAGGGTGTTGAACCCCAGGGCCACGTTGTTATCGCCGCCGGTGAGGTGGTAGAGGACGTTCGTCCCGATTGCCACGTTGTCGCCGCCATCGACGACGGAATGCAGGGCACCTCCCCCGACCGCCAGGTTGTTGGCGGCGGTGGTCGTCAGGTTGCCCGAGTTGCCGAAGAAGACGTTGTTCAAGGCGGTCTGTGCGTTGACCATCGGCACGCCGTTGTAGAGGTAGGACGATCCCGTGGGGACGTCCACGCTGGATGCTATGCTGACCTTGCCCGTGCCGGACGGCGTCAGGGTGAGGTCCTGGTCGCTCCCGCCTGCGGTCAGGCCGCCGGGGCCCGTGAAGGTCAGCGCGGCGACGTTGATGGCGGTCGGGTTGGCCAGGTTGGAGAGCGAGGTGTTGGCACCAGCAGGGCCGCTGTATCCTGTGTAACCGGTCGGCCCCGTGGGGCCGAGGGGTCCAGTGTAGCCAGTCGGACCAGTAAATCCGGTTGGCCCGGTATGTCCCGTGTACCCCGTAGCCCCCGTGGGGCCGATGGGGCCGGTGTATCCGGTCGTCCCCGTGGGGCCGGTAAAGCCGGTCGGACCAATCGGGCCGGTATACCCGGTCGAGCCGGTGTATCCCGTCCATCCCGTCGGCCCGGTCGGGCCGGTGATGCCTGGGCCTGTGAAGCCCGTCGGGCCCGTGTCTCCGGTCGGGCCGGTGAGGCCCATCGGCCCGGTCGGGCCGGTGAAACCGGTCGGACCAACCGGCCCCGTGGGGCCAGTATATCCGGTGTATCCCGTAGGTCCAGTATATCCTGTCGGCCCGGTCGGGCCGGTAAGGTCAGGGCCAGTATAGCCGGTGTATCCCGTAGGTCCGGTATATCCTGTCGGCCCGGTCGGGCCGGTAAGGTCAGGGCCAGTATATCCCGTTGGGCCCGTGAAGCTGCCTGGACCGGTGTATCCAGTGGGGCCGGTCGGGCCCCCAGGCCCCTGCAGTCTCAATGCCGCCGACAAAGCCATGTTCTTTCCTTCCTTCCGCTGCCAACTTCTACGACATCGCCAAGACCCTGTAGATGTTGCCCTCCGCCGTGAACGTGGCGGGCAGGCTCTGGCCCGCCGTCAGCCCGGTGTAGTTCCCGCTGGTCCAGCCGTAGTCCTGATACCAGAACGCCTGGAGGTGCCCCGTGGTTCCGATGTTCAGGTTGCCGGTCGAGGACGTGAAGTAGACGACGATGAAGTAGTCGTGGCTCACGTCCATCGCCAATGCGATTGCGTCGCAGAAGGTCTCACCAGCCGTCAAGGTGGGCGTGGCCGACCCGCCCCACTTGACCACGGTGCTATCGACGACCACCTTGCTGTCTATGGCTGTGCGGTAGACGACGCCAGCGGAGACCACGAAGCTTGCCCCGGAGGCCAGGGAGATGCTGAAGTTCCATGTAGTGGGATGGCAGAGCAGAAGCCGCTGCGGCACCCTCATGATTATCGAGAGGCCGCTGTAGCCGGAGTCCGTGGAGACCCTGGGGCTGTGCGGGACGACGTTCGTACCGGCCGACACCCCGCCGCTCGTAGGCCCCGTATATCCCGTTGGTCCGGTGGCACCAGCAGAGCCGGGGCTGCCCCCAGTCCCGGTGAAGCCCGTCCATCCCGTCGGCCCGGTCGGGCCGGTATATCCAGTGTATCCCGTGAAGTTCCCTGGCCCGGTCGGGCCGGTGAAACCAGTCGGACCAACTGGCCCCGTAGGGCCGGTATAACCGGTGAAGCCCACCGGCCCGGTCGGGCCGGTGAACCCTATCGGCCCCGTGGGGCCGGTCGGGCCGGTTGGTCCTAATGGGCCGAGAGGGCCGGTAGGCCCCGTGAAGCTGCCTGGACCGGTGGGGCCCGTCGGGCCAGTGGCCCCGGCATTCCCCGCTGGCCCTACGGGCCCGGTGTATCCCGTGGGCCCGGACGGCCCCATGGGCGCGATGGCGTTGTCCGAGGGGGGGTAGGGCATCACCAGCCCGGTCGCCGCCGACAGGGCGAACAGGATGGGGTTGACAAAGCTCGCCGGGTCGGTCGGGGCGGTGATCGTCAATGCCCCCGGGATGGCGTCGGAAACGAAGTAGTACTGTCCGGCCACGAGGCCCGACAGTCCCGTGATCTTTCCCTCCACGTAGGCATTGAAGTCGTCGGCGTCGACGTACGAGACTATGGCGATTGCCAGGGTGTCGGCATCGTCCGCCTTGGCCAGCCGCCAGACGGAGCCGTCGAAGTAAATCGCCTGCCCCGTAGCGAACCCGTGGGCAGCCTGGGAGACGGCGATGAAGTTCGAGGCACCGCCCCCTCCTCCTCCGAACGACGGATCCAGGAGGCCGTCCGGGCCGAGGACGGGGACCTTGCTGGCGTCCGCCGCGCCCGACGACGACGTTATGGCATCGACCAGTGTCTCCTTGTAAGGACCACTCGGATAGGGCTGGTCGCGCCTTGGTATCTTGAAGTCGGCCATCACTTAAGACAGCCGTAGGCGGGAACCTTGGGGTTGATGTCAGGCGGGGAACATGGTGGGCGAGAAGTAGCTTTCCTTGCGGAACATCCTCAGGCTGCCTCCCGGTGCTGCGAGGTCGTCATCGCGTATCCCAACCCTCTCGAAAAGGTCCAGGCATGCGTCGGCGAACCCCCATGGCCCACTGGGGCTGACCTCCACGTACCTGTCGAGCCTCCCGGCCCTTTCCAGCGCACGCCTTTCGTTCCTCCCGAGGGGGTCTTCGAGCCACCAGAAGTCCGTCGGGGCACCCGGGGCCAGGACCGTCCCGGCCTTCCCGTCCGGATGCCCTCGTTTCCAGGTGCAGTATCCGATTTTCGGGACGAGGTCGTCGGAATAGAGCGCCCGCAGGAGGGACCGGACGTCCATGCCCGCCCCGTCGTCCCATGGCCAGCACGTCAGCCACCGGCAGTCGAACAGCCTCGACAGGATTCGGAGCTGCCCCATGACGCCGGGCCGGAGCTCAAGGAAGCCTTCTGGGAAGTTCCTCGCCATGATGGTGTGGTCCACGTCTATGTAGAGGGCGGGCCCTTTTCGGGGGCCGTCCCCGTCGTTTTTTCGCATTCCCCTTCCTTCTCCATCCTCTCCGCCTTGAGGATCTCCAGCTCTTCCTTCATCCACGCCGGAGGCTGGTAGATTTCCACTTGGATCCCCAGGCATATCAGGGCTATCCCCTCCTTCACGGCGAACCGGAAGAACTCCCGCCTGGTGGCGCTCGGGATCACCACCAGGAACCGCTCGTCGTGTATCCAGTCCCTGGCGTCCTCGAACTTCGCCTCCGGGAACCTCTCCAGGATGGCCTTCTGGATGTCCGTGGGGCCATAGATCAGCTCCCTGATTTCCATCGGCGTCTTTCCATCGGTCTCGGGCACGTCTATGATGGGTGGATCGGGCATTGTTCCTCCTTCTCTTTCTCGCAGGCCTCGCAGTATTGCTCCGACGTGAGGCCCGCGTCGGAATCGTCGTCGGTCTCGTAGCGGCGTACGTCCCGGATCGTCCGCGACCTCATGTGCCGTTTCCCGTGCTTGGGGCAGTCCTCCATGGCTTGTCCGCGTTCAGGGGGCCGTGCGGATGACGTGCAGCGCCCGGACGGCGATGCACTTCTCGCAGTCGCAGGGATTGTACTCCCCGGACGCCCATTCCGGCTTCCAGAGGGGATCGAGCAGCTTGCCGAAGTCGACCATGGCGGCGGTCACAATTTTGATATCGTCATCGGCCTTCCTGACGAACGTCCGGTACGACGACTTGTGCACCATCGACCAGGGCTTGCGGGAAATGCGCTCCAGCGCGGAGATCGCGACGGAGGATTCGTACTGCGCCCTCGTCCACATGGCAGTCCTACCTTCCTTCCTCATGCATCTTCCGGCTCCAGCAGGTGGTGCAGGACGGTGAACACCTCCACGTCGCTCATGGCGTGCTGGAGGGGGAGGCCGGGGGCGTCGTTCCAATACAGGCTGTAGGCGGTCCACGGACTCCTTCCCGTAACGAAGTACAAGCTTAAAATGCGTTCGCCTATCTTGAAGTCCTGCACCGGCTTCATGACGTCATTGGCCAGCGGGAACCTGTCGCTTTTCTTCATGCATGCCTTCTTTCGCGTCCTTGCGGACGGACGCTAGACCGCCACCACCCTGTCGTAGACCTTCCTGACCAGGACGATCCTCCTGGCCCTGACCTTGCCGTGCTTGGGGTATCCCCTGCTGGTGGCGTACCAGTACGTCTGCGCGTCCTCCCGGCTCGACTCGTGGTAGCGCTCCCCCTTGGGGATGATGCACTGCCAGACGACGACCCGCTTCCGCCGCCTCCCGCAGTTGCCTATCTGCCTCGCCCCCCATGCGGCGTCGAGCCTGCTGAGGGCGGCATGCACGCCGATGCCGCAACAGTCGTCATCGCAGTCGTCCAGGTACGATATCAACGCCTTGCCCTTCTTCAGCCTCCCCCAGTCGTGCCCTTGCACGGGGGAGAGGAGCCTTCCGCGAGAACCGTCCTCGCCGACGAATCCCTTCCAGCACCTTACGTTCTTTTCGGCTATTTTCCAGGGCATTTTGATCTCCTTTTGTGGATCAGGATTGCTTTTTTACCTTCGTTATCTTAACTCTGATGGTTTCCGGCTTCTGGGCGTCGTAATCGAGAAGGTCGCAGAGGTGGCGGCAAAGCAGCGTGTGGCTGTTGCCGTACTGGGCGGGATGGTGATGGTAATTGCCAAAGAAAGGCACGAGCCCCACCTCGATGCCCCCTCTGTTCACTCTTTGGACCTTGTACGTGCCGGGCTTCTCCAGGAGCCCGCTTGCTGGGTATGGGAGGTTTTTGACGTTCACGGGATCGTCCTTTTCTCCCAGGTACGCACAGGTGTCTAGGCCGAACACGTCGTTGTTCGTCACCACCCTGACTTCAAATTTCTTCCATTTGCCTTTCATGGTTTTCTTCTGTTTGTCCTTTACGTTTTTACGCCCTCGTTATCCTGACCCTGATGGTTTCCGGCTTCTCGGCCTTGTACCCGAGGAGGTTGCACAGGCGGCGGCAGAGCACCGTCTCGCTGTCCTTGTACCGGGCGGGGTTCCAGTGATTCCGGTTGGAGACAAGCCCAACTTCGATGCCCCCCCTGGTCACCCTCTGGACCTTGTATGTGCCGGGCTTCCCCAGAAGCTTCCGCGCGGCGGGAGGCAGGAACGTGATGTCGATGGGGCACTGCCTTCCCATGTATGCCTGGAGCTCCCCTTTCAGGTTGTAGTAGGCGTCGCAAAAGGTCTCCTTCTTGACCCTGACCTTGAATTCCCTCCACTTGTTTTCCATGGCCGCCGTCCTCCTTTTGCCCTTTTTTGGCCCCTTGCAAGGGCCAATACCGTCCAGCCTGCGGTCGTTCCACCCGTCCTGCATGAAGAAGCTGCCCATCATGCCCCCTTCCTCAGCCCGTTCCATTCGACCGGGCGTTCCATCCAATGTTGATCTGTAGTTACGTGCCCCTTCCTCACCCACTTGCCCAGCACCCCCGCCCTCGGGTCGGCGATCTGGCCCCACCGGAACCCTCCCGCCGGACGCACGACGATACCCTCCTGCCCGTCGAGGTCCAGCCCGGCGATGACCTCGCAGCATGCCTGCCTGTCCCACGTCCCGCGCCACAGCACCGGCACGGTATGGAGGCCGAGGAGCTGGCACCATTCCTCGGTGTCGTCCCAACCCCGGGCCGTCCCGAGCTGATCCCATATGGAGAATACCAGGAAGTAGGAAGGAAGGCCGACGTATTTGATGGAATGCCTGGCCGAGACGTTCTCAAGACAAAGCCTCCAGGCATCCGGTATCTCATGCCTGATCCTCCCCCACATCGCCCTGACCTTCGTCCTGGACGGATGTGGGCCGTAGTTAGGGGACCGGGCGTGCATGTAGTCCCTGGCCAGGGTCGTGCACTCCCCGTCCATCTTCTCGGTGATGACCACCTCCACGCCAGTCCAATGATCCGTGGACTCCAGCACCATGTCCTCTTGGGCGTCGTATCCCGGACTCCAGGGAAGATGAGGCGTTTTGGGATAACGGATTGGGCCGGACACGATGGGCCTTCCCCACTTGTCGTACCCCGCGCCCGGGTCCAGCCCCGGGGGAAGGACGACGCTGGCAATCCCCGCCGTCTCTCGGATGCGGGAGGGGAGGAATTCGGGGTCGGAGGAAGTCTCCGCCTGGAGATGGCATCCTTCGCAGAGGGTCGCCCCGTTGTCCAGGTAGTAGCCGCCATCGGGGAACAGCTTCCTGTCGACGATGTGGTGGGCGTCTGCGCCCGGCCCGCCGCACAGGACGCACCTGCCCCCGTCGCGGAGGAAGACCGCCGTGCGGAACTCGTCCCGGGATAGGAGCTGGGCGTTCATAGCCGTTTTTCATACTCCTTATGGATTCTCTTCTCCAGGTCGGCTGCCAGGAAGCGCACCATCCTCCGTCCCGCCTCGGTGTCGGGGACTAGGGGGTCGAAGTTTATCCTGCCGTCCCTGTGCCCCGTCTCCTCCACGTGGTCGAGGAGCCTTGCCGGGTCGATGGGCCCAAGCCGGAAGTCGCAACCATCGCATGTCCAATGCATCATATGATTTCTTCGGCCTGAATGAGGGCTGTGTCCTCTCTCATCCGCGCCTTAGCCCTGGGGGCCGCCTATACTTCTTCACTGCTGCGATGCCCCCCGCGAGGAGGACCGCCCCGCCAAGCATGCACTCCAATGGGAGCCTGTTAGGGAACTGTTGCCAGAGCGCCTGTCCCCCCAGGAGGACACATGCCGCCCCGATCATCGCGAAAACGATGCCCATCTTGGCCTCTCCGTTCATTGCCGTCCTCCTACATGTCCTTGAACTTCGCCTTGAGGCGGGCGTATTCCCGAACGTCGTGGGCCTCCCTGACCGCCTCCTGGTTCTTTTTCTTGGCTTCCTCCGCTTTCTGCTTATCCAAGGCCTGCCGTTCTTTCCTCCCATCCCGAAGCTTCTTTCCCAATACCGAGGCGGCCGCTATGATCCGTTCGGAGGCAACGCATTCCTCGCAGGCGACGTCGTCCCACCAGTTCCTACCGTTGACCAGGATGGTGACGTCGTAGCCTGTTTCCCCTATCTTTCTGTCGTATGCAAGGAATTTGGCGGCGAAGTCGATTGCCTCTTGCTCCGTCTTGAAGGCCTCGAACTCGAAGTCGGAACCATAGGACGCCATGAGGCATCCCATACAGAAGTCCTTACTGTCCTGCTTGTATGCCAGCACCGTGTAGGTCATATGATTTCTCCGTCCCTGGCGCAGTCGGCCTCGTACCTCGCCAGCATCTCCTCAAACGTCCCCCGGTCGCCGTTCCAGTAGGGCTCGAACCACTCTGCGAGGATTGGCCCCGGGTCCTTGTACCCGGCCATCAGGATGACCTTGCGGAACCGCTCGCGGAATGCCTCTTTCTGATCGTCGGTAGGCATCATACGCTCCCGAACCTCGCCAACGTGTTTCCCTCGTCGTCGAACACGTAGGTCACGTTCATCTCCCCGCCGTTGGACCTGGCCTCTTCCTTGGCATCTTCGAGGACGTCGAAGTCGCCCATCAGGAAGTCGTCTCTCGGCCCCTCGAACGTGTCGACGCCGACCACGCGGTATCGTCCCTTGGGGGCCTTGAGCCTCTCCCTCCCGTCCCACCCGTCCTTTTTGTGTTGTTCTATGTACGCCAGGACCTGCTCGTTGGTCAGCTTGTCGCTCATTGGGCACCTTCCTTCAATGGATGGCTCCAGGAATCCCCAGTCCGCCACGGGGCGGTGCAGGCGTGTTTCCCTGGGTCTATGCACGCACCGCAGAACAGCCCGTGGCAATGCAGGCACTCCTCGGTGGCGTCCTCATGGCACAGGTTGCGCCCGAGTGCTTCGCACTTGCATGTGCCTTTCAGGAGCTCGTCGTCCTCGTCCCGGACGACGAGCTCCTCGACTCCCCACATGCTGCGACCATCCTCGTCGTTGAGCATGGAGGCCATCTTCTCGGCCAGCTCCCGGGTGGTCCACAGGCTGTTGAGTTCCTTGGGGCTGGAGTTGGCGAACACTACTGCGTACACGATCTGGCTCATCGCTCCTCCAGGCCCGCCTCGGCGTAGAGTTCCGGAAACTCCTCCTTCATGAACTCCTTGATGCCCGGGTCCTCGCAGAGGACGGCCGCCCTGGCTCCCTTGAACATCCCGGGGAGCCTCTCCGCCGCCTCGCACATGAGCCGCCATTCGTCCCATGCCCTCATTGCCCCTCTTTCAGCTTCCTTTCCTCGCCCTTCTCGAACTCCCGCAGTTCGGCATCGAACCACTCCGGGATGGTCGTATAGCACCTCTTTTGCCCCTCGTGGATCAAGGAATACCGCTCGTACCAGTTGACCAGGTTGTGGAAGAGGGGGCGCTTTCCCGCCTCGCCCGTGGTCAGCCCGTCCCACCGCAGGCCAGCGTCCGTCTGGAACCCCATCTCCCTCAGCTCGGGCTCGATGCCGTTCTGGTAGGTGAAGGCCGACACGATGATGGCCAGCGAGTTCGGGTGGTCCTGGAGCCACTTGATGAGCTCCCTGGAGTTGGAGCCGAGCAGGTCGTTCCCCAGGCTCATCCCCCCGTAGTCGAACAGGACGAGGTCCGTCCCGGGCTTTATGCCCTGGCCGCCCTCTCTGGCGTATAATGCCCTGTAGTAGGTGATGGGGTTGAGGAAGACCTCCTTGCTGAACGTTTTCTTCAGCTCCCTGATCTCCTGTTCGGGCCCGCCGCCGCATTGCGTCCCCATCTCGTCCACTATGATGGCGCAGAGGAGCCTCCGCAGCCCCTTGGGGCGCTTCTGCGGCCTGGGCGTCTTGAGGCGATGCGCCGTTTTCATTCTGGGCTCCACAGCGGCAAGTAGTCCAGGATTCCCGCGACCTCGCCCTCATCTACTGGTTCCGTCGCCAGGGCCGTGAGTACGCACACATGCTCGCCCCCGTAGTCCGGCTGGTCGGTGTCGTAGAATAGGTAGACGGGGATTCCGACCTGATAGAGCAGCCCCTCCACGTGGAGGAGCTCCTTTATGTCCCTGGCCCCCAGGACTATCGTGGTGATGGGCATCGACACGGAGTCCCACCATTCGTCGTCGTGCAGCCTGCCGAGGCTTCCCAGCCGGTCTACCTGCTTCCTTGCCATTGCCAGCCGGGCCTTGCTGACGGCATGCGCCGCCTGGGCGGCGAGCCTCCCGGGCGGTTGGTCGACGTGCCAGCCCATGGGCGTCACGACGTGTTTGGCGACGATGCAATAAATGCGTTTGCCCTTCCAGGATTTCGGTCCCTTCCCGTTACGCCTTGGCATGTCCTTGCCCTTTCTTTGCGAGGTAGTACAACGCCACGGACGATATCTCCGAGCACAGCGCCAGGAGCCTGAATGCCACATCCCGCCTGAACGCTTTCGTCGCCGGGGGGAGCAGGCGGAGCTGGGGCTCCGATATGCCTTTGAGGCGCGTGACGATCTTCTTGAGCCTTCCGTCCACCACCTTCATGTAGCCGTCGTAGAAGGTCTCCACGTCCTTGAGCAGTGCCTTGAGCTCCTTCTTCGGCCAGTCCCGGAGAAGCGGGAAGAGGGCCTCCACGCTTCCGGTGCTGATGCATTTCTTGAGCCTTTCGCTTGGGATGCCGCTAGCCTTCTTTTTCTTCTTTTTTGCCATTGGAGAACTCCTTTACATGGTCGCCAAGGAACAAGTACTCCCTCAGCGCCCCGCATGTGCTGCATTCCTTCACCACGGAGGTCTTGGTCTTCGATTCCTCTACCAGCTTTTCCATCATGCCCGGGGACCCCCTGAAGTTCCAGGAGTCGAAGTCGATGGCGGGGGGCACGAGCTGCACGCTCCTGACCTTGTCGAAACTGTGACAGTGCAGATGGATCATTTTCCACTTCCTTTCTCCGTAGATTCCAGCGCCAGGGCCAGGGCTACCACGAGGTCCTGACGCCTTGCGTTCTTCCTCCGGTCCTGGATTACGTCGTACTCTTGGTTTTCGGCGTCGATTTCGCAGGGGCGGGCACTATGTCTTTTGCGTCGCCTCCCGAACGGCTCCATCTCTTTCCGCCTGAGCCCTCCGTAGCTTCCTTCCCGATACTGCCGGATGTGCGCCATCTCGTGCAGGGCGCAGTGCATGAACCATTCGGCCGTATCCAGCCAGTCCTCGCGGAGGATGAGGAAGTTCGGAAGGGACAGGACGGCGTATCCCGGCAGCTTGCCGAGCAGGTCGCCATTTCTCCCTTCCCGGTCCCCCGTGCCCTTCATGAACCCCCTGTAGGGGAATACCAAGTCGGCATAGGCCTCCGGGGAGGCATGCCGGGAGCGCGTCACCTTCACGCACACTTCCTCCCTCACGCCGATTGCCCTCGCCGCGAAGGAAAGGACGGCCCTGATGGGGCCGTCTTGGTGCCGGGTATGGTTGAATAGGCGTATCATTGCCATGGGGCTACTTCAGGCAGACGGAAGCCTCGAAGCAACCGCATCTCTCCCCCCGGTCCCTCAGCAATTCCGCGTGCCTGACCAGCTCCTTCCAGTCCAGGGCCAGGGGAATCTCCCGTATCCTGCCCTTGGCCTTCTCGGCGATCAGCACCATCCTGGCCAGAAAAAGGGCATCTTTGCCGCTCAATGGTTGGTCCATGCTGTCCTCCTAGAACAGGCTTAGCTGCGCCGCCGGTTCCTTTTCGCTCCTTGCCAATATCCTGCCCAGGATGCCTCGGAGTATCGCTCCCTGGCGCATCGTCAGGGCGGTCCAGCTTTCTGTCGGGCGTTCCCGGAACCTCGGCACGAGGATTCCGTTGCCCCATGCCAGCCGTGCCGCCCGGTCGTTCGGGTCCAGGCCAAAAATCCACGAGGCCCTCGGCCACAGCCGCATCAGCCTCATGATGGACCACCGGCTTATCGTCCTATTTCCGGCCTTGCTCATGCTTATGCCTTTGCGGCAAGGGCAGGATGCGTCACCCCCGCTCCGCCTTTGATCCGCCTTATTGCCCCGAGGTAGTTGTCGACGAATGCTTGGCTGGGCTGCTTGTCCTTCTCGGCCCGGTATACGTCCGAGGCCTTCACGCCCATCGCATCCGCCACCTGCACGACGCTCAGCTTTGCCGCCACGCGGAACGGGAGCATCGGGTTCCCGAAGAGCGGGGAGTCCTGCGGGGGGACCGGCTGTGCCTTGGCGAAGCGCTCGTACCAGAGCTGGAGCCTGCCGAGGGCGGCCTTGCCCAGCGCCTTGCGGGTCAGGCCCGCCACCTGCACGGGCGGATGCGCGCTCGACTTCTTGCGGCGCTTCGCCTTCTTGGCGGCACGCTCGGTCCGGGCGACCAGGCGCTTCACGGAGGGCAGCAGGAGCAGCTTGGCGATGAGCGCCCTGCGATCCCTGGTTATCGGTATGAGGGGGGTCTGGAAGTACTTGGCGTCCTGCTCGCGGTAGTCCTGGTTGGGGATTTCCTGGATGACCTCGTAGCGCCACGCCCGGACCTTTCCCTCCCTGCTGTCGGGGACCGACACGACGTCGGCGGGGTTCACCTTGATGACCATCAGGTGCCCCTCCTTGCTGTGGAACCCGCCGAGGTACGCACGGGAGCAGCAATGGTACCCCTGGGAGCAGGCTACGCTGGGGCTGCGGTCTACCTCCCTGCGGGGCATCGCCACTACCTGCCCGACGTGGTTGTCCACGGTGCCGGTGTAGCAGTCCGTGTAGTCCTGGTTCACGCGCTTGTAGGCGACGAAGCACCCGTCGTCCGTGATGGGAAGGTGGTGGAGGTGCATGAAGTCGTAGAGTTCCTGGATGGTCTTCTGGTCGGGGTTCTTGAACAGGTTGTCCATGAACCTGAGCATGTGGGCGACCGGCTTGCTATGCTCGATCAGCGCGACCATCTTCTGCGTCAGCGAGGAATCCACCCTCGATCCCTTGTAGAACACCTCGCCGCCCTTGACTTCCACGTTCCCGTGGGAGCGGTTGCTGATGGCCTGCGCCACCGTGACGAGGTTCGGGACCTTGTCCCATTGCTTCTTCCTGATCGCCTTGCCCATCGCCTTGAAGGTCGGATGGCTCTCCAGGAGCTGGTAGGGCTTCCCGTCGACGATCACGGAAATGTAATTGTCGTGCATGACATACGGTATGGCTTGACTCATGGCACTCTCCTTTTGGTCTCCCTTGTATTATACATTGCCGATGGGAGATTTTTCGGTTATTCTTCTTCCTTCGGCCTTTCTTCCCTGGCCGAATCGAAGTCCTTGACGGTCAGGCCCCCGTCCGCCAACTGGATCAGGAGGCTCTTCCCCCTTTTCAGCCCGGCATCGTATGCGGCCTCCAGGGCCTCCTGGACTTTCCGCCACAGTTCGTTCGCCGCGGCCTGCTGCTTCGGCGTCATCTGCAGGATGGCGGGGTAGATGCCGTGCGGATAGAAGACTCCGATATGCGGCATCTCGCGGACCTTGTCCCTCTGCTTGAAGCTGAGGTCCAGGTATCCCAGGGCAAGCTTCGGGAACGCCGCCTCCAGCATGGCGTAGTACGCCCCAGACGCTTCCAGGCAGCGCTCCCCTCCCGCAACGAATGCCGGGCGATATCCCTTTTCCGCAATCCTTACTAGGTTCTCCGGTGGCTTTCCCCTCATGCCCTCACCGCCGTTTCCTCCGTGATCTTTGGGTCCTCGCCGCTGCCTGCGGGCGGGAACTCCACGAGCGCAAGCGCCATGCAGTCTTTGCCGGAGGCCATGTCCACCCCGGCTACCTCGTATCCGGCGAACGTTTCCTTTGCCGCCAGCGCCGCCTTTTTCCTCCTTGCATAGTACTCCCGCTGCGCCTTGGCCTTGCGGGCCCGGTGCAGGTCTTCCTTGGCGGGCCCCTTCTGCTTTTGGGCATCCTGTTCGGTCATCCTTGCATACTCCACCAGGATTTTTATGTCATCGGCGGTGCAGGAGCCGTACCCCCTTTTCTCGAACGCTTTGAGCACGGGGTAGGCTCCCCCCACCTTCTTCCACAGCTCGTTGAAGTCTACGACATGGGCGGCCTTGTACCCCATCGTCTCAAGGATGGGGGCAAGGTGGGCGTTCGACGCCTTGGCTTCCTTCCTGGCGGCCGCAAGGGAAACGGCAAACTCCTGAAGCTGGCTTCCCGGCCCCAGGGGAAGGTGCTTTGCTATGTGGTCCAGGGCGCTCTCCCAGTCGCTCCTGAAGGGAACGACGTTCAGGCTGAGCGCGGCCTCCCTCGCGGGGGTCATGAGGCCCTTCAGGACGGTTTCCACGTGGCCCTTGAGTTCCATCCAATTGGGATCCTTCCTCAGCTTTGCGTTCTTCCTCAGTCCGTATACGGGGTTGCCGTCCTTCAGCCCGAACATCTTCGACTGGCGCAGGTGGGCGAGGAACGAGACGAATTCCTTGGCGTTCTCGATGTCGTCGATCCCCGTCTTGGCCTCCCGGTTCCTTCCTTCTATCGTGACGTAGAGCTTGATCCCGGGATTCGCCAGCTCGCTGGCGTCGGCGGCAGCCCATGCCCGCCTCCAGGTGGGACGGTGGGAGGGGTACCACGAGCCTTCCTTGAATGTCAGCAGTCCCCGCTCCAGGGGTGCGGGCCGGTATTTGGGGAAGAACCGGTCGTATTTTTCCTTGAGGGACGAGGCGAGGATGGTCGGGGGGCATCCGAGGGCGGAAAGCAGGCCTGCCGTCTCTTTTGTGACGTCCTTTCCCTCGGCCCCCTCGATCCCGGACACAAGGTACACGACCCTTTTCTCGCCGTTGTCCCCGGCCTTGTTCTGGACGAAGAAATGCACGTACCTTGTAGCCCTTCCGGGCTTCATGTCGTTTAGGACGAAGGCGACGTCGGGGCCCGCCTCGAACTCCAGGTCGTAGTCCTTCGCACTGCTCGCCCCGGCCTTGACCGATGCCCGGATGGCCCGTTGTTCCTCGGAGGTGGACTCGAACATCGCTTTCTTCTCCGCTTTCTTGCCCTTGCGCCACGTTCTCTCGAAATGCCAGACCTGGATGCTGGAGTAGTCCAGCTCGCTGACCACGGGGCGCGCCCCGTTGTCCAGGTTGAAGTTGGAGTAGGACCCGGCCAGCAGCCCCGTGTCGTACTCCTCGTTGACGATCTTGCCTATGGCCTCGTTCCGGAGGAGGTTCCACACCACCAACCGGCCCTCCCACGGGCTCCTGGCCTCGTCTATCTTCTTCTTCACCTGCTCGATGAGCCCGGAGTGGGCCTCGTCCAATGCCTTGAGGATCGCCGCTATCGTGCCCTCGTCGAGCTGGAGGGACTCGCGGCTTACGGCGGGGTTGACGTCGCCGATGGCGAGGAATATGTCGAGGGGGAGGCCGAATATCCTCTGCTGCGTCTGGTTCATCCGGCTTACGTCGATCTCTCCCACGGCGTATGCCACCCCGCCCATCACCGCCCGGACCTTGCTGCCCTGGGCCGTGACGGCGACCTCCCTCAGGCCCCACCGGGGCGTCTTGAGGGAATATGCGGGGCCAGTTATCCCCAGTTCCTTGTTGAGCTTCGGCAGGGGGTCGAAGAACTCGAAGACCACCCGGGACTTGTTCTCGAACTCCCAGACGTCCTTCTGCTCGGCGGGAAACGTCACTTCGAGGCCGTCCGGCTCCTGGGTGTCGGCCTCGAACTGCTTCTCCACCTTCGGGAACCCGTCGTCGATGAAGGCGGTGTAGGTGCGGGCCCTGCCCCCCTGGTAGCTGGTGACGGAGAACACGCCCCCCTTCCCGTTCCTCAGGAAGTAGGCGAACGGGGACTTGGAGCCGAGCCCGAACGCCCCGATGGCGTCGTTCCTCTTCGTCTTGTCCGATGCGAAGTAGGTGCAGTACAGGCTCATGACCTGCTCGTGGTCCATCCCCGGGCCGAAGTCCCTGATCCTGAACGAGGGGTCGAAGCTGGTCGGCAGGCTTACGACGAAGGGCATGTCCTTCTTTCCCGACACGACGTGGGCATCGTAGGCGTTGCAGCTAAGCTCGCGGATGACCGCCCTTATGGGGTCGCTGTACAGGCGGGAAGAAAGCGTTTCGAAGGCTATCCTGCTGTTCTGTATGCTGAACTGCTGCGGTGCGCCCATCTCCCCGCTGGTCTCGGTCTTGGTGGCCTTTGCCGTCCCGTATACCATTTGGTTTTGTCCTCCGCCTTAAGTATACACGGAGGCCGGGAATTTTCTCGGGGATTCTGCTGGCCGTTTTGTGGCCGTCAGCATCCTTGTGTGTTGCTTTTCTTTTTCGTCCAAAGTCCGGCAAGCTTGAGGGCCAGCCAAGCGATGCCTTCCCATTCTCCCGAGAATCCAAAAACTCCCCATGGAGTATGCACCCAGTGATCCGCCTTGGGCAATACGTCAATTTTTCCATCGCAATGCGGGCACCTGAGTCCGTACCCGTACTCTTCCGTCTCGAACTCTTCCTGGCAGTGTGGACACGTCCCTTTGTCTTTCATGGGTGACCTCCCCACCTGTATTATACATCGGAGGACACAAGGATGGGAGGGATTCTCGCAAACCCCTTGTCCGACATGCCGAGCATCGACCTCATGGCCTTGCCAAATGCCTAAGGGATCAGGCGCTGGCGGGCTCAATGCCTGGGAGAGGGTTTGGGGGATTGGGAATGGGAACGAACACGGGGCACTCGAAGACTGGCGTCGTCATGTCCTCCTCGACGCAGAGCTGGTACAGCCTCTGCGCCTTGGGGCAGTTCTCCGGCGTGCCAGGCTTGAAGCTCTTGCATTTCCAGCACAGGCAGTGCTCCCTGTGGGTGCCCTTCAGCTTCTCGTCCACGAAGACCTTCGTCCCGTGGTGCTCATACGTCGTTATGGCCATTGCGATGCCTCCTCACTTGTCGTCGGAATTCGGGCCGAAGCCCGGATCGTGTTTTTCCATGGGGGTCTGTGGCGCATTCCCCGTTTCTTGTACGTTCTGTAGTGCCGGGGCGGAATCCGCAGGTGGGCCCTCGGCCTCCTTGATGATGGCGTCTATCTTGTCGAGGCGCTCGAAGGTCCGTCCTCCCTCCGGCTGCCCGGAGGGGCCTTCCTCGGAGGGGACGGGCGTCCTCTTCTCCCCGCGGGCCTCTCTGAGGCGTCGGTTGGCGAGGAACGCATCCTCGTCTGGCACCAGGTCCCCCTCCATGGATGCGGAGACCGTCCCCGGGTCGTAGTATCCCAGCCTTTTCGCTTGGTTCATGTACTCCCAGAACTTCTCGTCGTCTACGACGAAGGCCGGGTCCGTGAACACGGGGGTAAGGATGGAGTAGAGCTGGCGCATGTCAAGCCGTACCCTCTCTACCTTGCTCTCCTGCCCCAGGCGCTCGGCGTTCGCCCATATGATGAAGAGCTCCTGCTTGAGCGGGTTGTGGAGTATCGCCTCCATGACGGCGGCATGGGGGTCGGCCTGGACCTCCACCTGCGGCTCGGTATAGGAGTTGATGGGCTGCTCTTCTCCCGTCTGGAGGGCGTTGCAGTATCTGAGGGCCCATTCGGATGCGCTGGACAACTGCTCTTTCTCCCTGGCCTCGAAGGGGATGCGGGTAAGGGCGGAGATGTAGGAAATGAGCTTCGTTATCAGGCCCGGCTTGTCGTCCGGCCAATCGGACTGGTAGACCATGCGGAGTAGGTTGTCCCGCTCCTCGTCCGTAAGCCGCGGGTCCCCCCCGCCCAGCGCCTTGAGCTGGGACTGGATGCCGAGGCTGCGGAGGATCTTGGCCGCCGTCGCCCGCATCGTCGCCCGGTAGGTCAGGGCCTTCTCCAAAATGTCGACCTCCAGGAAGACCAGCGGGGGCCGTTCCATGGGGTCGCGGGAATACTCGTTGTCGTGGACCACGTCCCCCGTGTCGAGCTCGACGTAGACGTCCACCAGGGGCGTCGGGGAGTAGTCGGCGATGAGCCCCACCAGGTCCGCCCGGAACAGGCCGAGCAGCCGCTTGGCCATGCCGTTGGGCTTTCCCGCCTGGTCGAAGTAGTTGGGGCATTCCTGCTTGATCAGCGCCCAGAGGGCCTCGTCCGGGGCGTCCTTGAGGTCCTCCGGCCCGCACTTGCAGCCGCCCTCCAGCCCCATCTCCACGGCCTCCAGGCATGTGCATGCGAGGCCGCCGGCCGGCGGTGCCTCCTTTTTCCTGGCGGCCAGCACCCCGGGATAGATTCGCTCGTGCCACAGGCGGACGGGGCAGTCCTCCCCGGGATGCGACAGGACCAGCCAGAAGTACCGTCCCTCGCCCAGGACCTCGCTGTATTCCTCCAGGTCCGCTATGGTCGAGACGAACATGCCGTCCGACGACATGTACTGCTTGCCCAGCTTGGCGTCCCCCCCGAACACGGCCTTCCTATTGACTATGAAGGCACCCTCGATCTTCAGGAAGCGCGGGTCGTGTATCATCTCCCATGTCTGGCCGAGGGTTTCCACGTATCCCTTGTCCCCGAACACGAGCTGGTCGATGAGCTGGCAGTACTCGAACTCCTCCCTCTCGACCTCGCCCTCGGCGAACCTGTACATGCGCTTGGCGTCGTCCGCTATCCCCAGGAGCTTCTGAATTGAGATGTCCATCTGGTTCTCCGTTTGCTAGGTTTTGCCCCTTGCTTCCTTGACTCCGAGGAGTATCGCTTCGTTGATCGTCATGGTGCTTCTCCTGTTCTACGGCGCATCGTTCCCCTCGCAGTCGATGCAGGGATAGGTCCGGCCCATTTCCTCCAGCAGGCGTTCCGTATTCTCCAGGCTTGTCTTCATGCCCCCCCGGAATTGCAGGAACCGGAGGATGTCCACGACCGGGAACTTGGAGGGGACGTCCGCGAAGATGGTGCTGATCCCGATTGCCGCCGCCCCCGTGATTCCCTCCCCCCAGTCGGTCGTCGTCTTGGGCTGCCCCGGCCATACGACCATGGGGGTGTGCCTGTCCGCCAGCCAGCCGATCATGGATCGCCTGCCCGTCAGCTCGACGAACGCGTCCAGCCGATCCGGGCGCACGTGCATCGGCACCGCCTTCCCGGTGTCGGACCTCCGCACATCCACCCGTCTTGTCTTGCCTCCCCCGAAGTACCTGACGATCTCCGGCCAGCCGAGGCCGTCCTTGCCGAACTCCAGGAGGCTCCCCCGGAACTCCCTGCTGTTGGCCTTTTCGGGTTGGTCGTCCACCAGGAAGTCCCCCTCGTCCCCGAGGAGCCCTTTGTCGTGGGTGATTATCAGGCGGCGCTTCAGCCCCGGGAGGTTGCGGAACACCCACTCCGCCTTGTCGGAATAGGCATGCGCCACGCCGGTGGGGGGCTTGGTGGCCAGCCACACCTCGTACCCCGCCCCGATCAGCTTCCCGATCCCCTCGATGGCACCCGGCATGGCCTCCATCTGGAGGTATGCGCCGTCCATCCCTTTGATCTCGTCGTCACCGAGGCCGAGCCGCTTTTTGTAGCCGTCGAAGTCCACGACCACGCCGTCCATGTCGAGGAAAATCCTGTTCACGGTATCTATTACTGTCGGGGGAAAAAAATGGCGGAAGCCGCGAAGAAGGTCGAGAGGTGGAGGAGGTCCGTCCTGGAGGCCGAGGGCTTGGGCGACTGGACCATCGTCTACGGGGAGCCCTACTGCTGGATGGGCAGCAAGAGAATCATGGTGTATCCGAGCACGGGGCACGTCGGATTCCTGCACGAGGTCGCGCACGCCCTCTACCCGTTCCCGGAAACGCTCGGCAAGGGGCAGCACTTCCATGGCAGCCAATGGGGGTCCGCCTTCGGCAGGCTGGTGGACAAGTACATGAAGCTCAAGAAGCCGGGGAAGGTGGGGGATGCCCCAGTCGAACTGCCCGGTGCATGACCTGCGGTGCGTCTCCGGCGGGCCCTCCGGGCACGGCTGCGGCTGGAGGTCCTACAGGTGCTCCCGCTGCGGCGGGTGCTACCAATGCGAGCACCAGGCCGTCTACGATCCCGCCAAGGACGTGACCTCCTGGAAATGCAGGGACGGGCAGGTGCGTCCCGTCATAGCGGAGCCTTGCGGGTGCAGCGAAAGGGCGAGGCCCCCCGTTCCCACGGAGTTCAGGCCACCGGCCAGGATCGCCGTCCCGAGCGTGGACTGGCCAATCTGATCCCGACGTCGATTCCCCACGATTCCAGGTTCAGGGCGGCCTCCTCGGCCAGGGCCCGGCGTCTCTTCCTTTTTTCCTTGAAATACTTGCCGAGGTGGCAGAGCCTGCAGCCGCAGTTCATGTTGAACTTGGACCACCGTCCCCACTGGAACGGCCTCCAGGGACGGTACCAAGCGGGGGGGACCCTGCCGACGTAGTAATGCCTGTTGTGTTCGTACGGCGGGGGGTCGAAATTTCTCCAGATGTGTTCGGCGACGAAGCGGCGGCGGGCGATCCATCCGAGGCGGACGGCGCGGCGCTCCGCCCTGGACGAGGGATGATTCATGGCTACCTTCCTTCCGCCGGTCTCTTCACCCGGCATGGGGCATGGTTGCCATGAAGCCGTCCTCCTTTTCCTCGAACCTGGAACCCCCGGTGGGAATCTGACCCACGACCTTCTCCTTAGGAGGGAGACGCTCTGTCACTGAGCTACGGGGGCGTAACCTGCCAACAAAGAAAAAGCAGGATGGCTGTTGCCGTCAAAATGATTGCGGCCTCGAACCAGGTAGGCCCTCTCCTGTTATTGTCCTCGTCGGAATCGACCCACACGGCTCCCTCCTACTTCTTTTTCTCCGGGGCCCGCTTGTCGGCGGGCTTTTTTTCTGCCTTCTTTTCGGAGGGCCTTGCGGCGGCCTTGGTCGCCTTCTGCGCCGCCCTCTGGAATGCCTTCTGCGCCGCCCTGCGGGGGTCTGCGGCCTCCTCGGCCTTCGCCAGCGGCACGAAGGTCCTGTCCCCCGTGGGCTTCCCGTCCTCGCCCTTTACGGCAGCCAGGTTCCCTACGAGCACCAGGGCGTTGAACCCGCCCCTCCAGGGCTGGCTCCGGTAGACCTTCCCGTCGTACTCGACCGTGCCTTCCGGGATGGGGACGACCTGCATGGATCCTCCTCGGAAAAATGGTAGGCCTGGGGAGGCTCGAACTCCCGACCTGCGGTTTAGGAAACCGCTGCTCCGTCCATCTGAGCTACAGGCCCGAAACTTGGCACCGGCGGCGGGATTCGAACCACGCGGCCCCTCGGTTAGAAACCGAGCGCTCTGAGTGCTGGGAGCCCCTGACGCCGCCGTTGCGTGCCCTTGCGGGTCGCATATAGCGCCCGGAGCTTTGCCCCACCTGGCTGAGCTACGCCGGTACAACCTGGGACCCCTGGCGGGATTCGAACCCGCGACCCTCCGGGTAGAGGCCGGACGCTCTGGTTTCGCTGAGCTACAGGGGCCTAACCCTTTGAAAAACGAGAAGGATGGATGGCTCACCCCTCCTTGAATAATCATTGAACGCGTCCCCGCGCAAGCACCATCGTTGCTCTCCAAGCCCAACCCTCTGCCGCCTCGTCAAGGTCGGGTAGCTGCCAGTCAGCCTATAGGGGAGCACGAAAAGAAAATGTTGCAGCCATCTTAGCATATGTCGCTATTCCTTGTCGATGACGGCGTTCCAATATAGCCATCCCTCCCACTCTTTCCATTCCGGCCGCATCCTGCGTATGTGCAGCTTGAAGTTGAAGCGGGGGTCCGTGGCCTTCGGGGCCACCGGCCTGGAGAGCAGCCTCATGCCCGCCTGCGCGGGCGTCCTGCCGCCCTTCTGCTTGTTGCAGCGCATGCAGGCGGTGACGAGGTTCTCCCAGTCCGACTTGCCCCCCTGGCACAGGGGCACCACGTGGTCGTTCGTGTACTCGTGCGTCCTGACGACCCTGCCGCAGTACTGGCACTCGGCGTTGTCCCTGACCAGCAGGTTCCGCCTCGTGCAGGGCACCGACAGCCTCTTCCGCCGCGTCCAGGCATTGCGGACGACGATGACCCGGGGCATGCCCATCTCGAAGGACTGGGAATGCAGGACCCTGCCGCCCTCGTCCTCCTTGACGATCTTGGCGCGGTCCTCGTACCACAGCTTCACGGCGTTCTGCCAGCTCATGAAGCCGACCGGCGTCCAATTCATGTCGAGAACGAGAACGTCGCTCATGGAATCCCCCCTTCTAAGGGGACGAAAAGCCGTTTATCGACCGCCCCCGCTGGCCACGCCCTTGAGACATCGCCACGCCAATTGCCAGCTTGCCGCGGCTTAGGCAGAGCGGGGGCGGCACCTACATAATACCTCGGGAGCCCCGGCACTTCCAGAAAATGTTGGAGGCCGCCGTTTCGGCGGGGGCTTTCCGGGGGCGGGGAGGCCAATCCTAAATCTCCGAGATGGGATGGAGGTACAGGGTCCCGCCGTGCTCGACCGCTAGGTGCCTGAACCCGTCGAATTCCACGACCTTGGCTTCGCCCTCGGGCAGGCTGTCCCATACCTCCCTGCCCACTATCATGACCTTCGGATCGAGGGGGAACCGCTGGACCTCGTCAAACGCCTCCGCCATGTCTTTCAGGTCCAACATTGTACCTCCTAATGATCGCCCTGGGCAGGCAGGAGGTCGAAGCAGGGTTCGGGAAGGCTCGCCTCCTCGATTGCCCCGGTGCAGGGGTTGAGCCATACGACCGTGATGATGCTCTCCGGTGTCAGGGTCCCCGTGTCCTTCGAGGTCACCTTTGTTACCGTCATGCCTATGTGCTCGCTCTTTAGTGTCACCAAGTCGCCGACTTTCATGTTTCCCTCCGTGGCCATTCGCCGCGCCTTGGGCGGGCGGGGGGTTCGAGTCCTCGCACGCATAATACTGCGAAATCTGGCAGGTGAGGAGGGACTCGAACCCCCGAAGGGCATGTAAGCCCGCTGGTTTTGGAGACCAGTGCCGTCGCCGCTGGGCCACTCACCTGCAAACGCTCTGGCGTCCTACCATTGGACGACGCCCCCCCTGCCCAGCTACCATTAGGGCTATGTCGGGCAGCCCCCGTCTTATCGGCCGATTCGGCAGGGACAAAGGAGGACGACGGGACTCGAACCCGCATCTCCAGGTTTGAGAATGCCGGTGTCCTAACCACTAGACGACAGGCCGCTGGGAGTTTTTCTGCCTGAAGAGAAGGACTGCTCCATGCGTTCTGCCCGGCGGGATTCGGACCCGCGTCTCCGGCCTATCCTTGCGGATGCCCCGCCAGCCCCTCCGTGGCCGCTGCCATCAATGCCCGGAGTTTTGAGGCTGGGGCATCCATTCAATCTTTGGTTCCGAAGCAGGGACTCGAACCCCGATTTGATGATTCAGAATCACCCGTCCTACCAATTAGACGACCTCGGAACACGAGAGAAAAGGTGGCTACCTTTTCTCTCGCAAAACGGATGTGCCGCCATTGGCCTCGGGAGTCGAACCCTTTCCCCGAAGGGACCGGTGGCCCCGGGAGTCGAACCCTACGTTCTAGCACATCCAAACTTGGTCAGGATGGAGGGATTCGAACCCCCGACCTCACGCGCCCGAGGCGTGCGCTCTGGACCAGGCTGAGCTACACCCTGACAAATCTGGTCGGGGAGCCGGGAATCGAACCCGGGTCATACGCTCCCAAAGCGTAAGCTCGACCTTCCAGCTACTCCCCGCAATCTGGTCCCGGCCGGGAGCGGTTGTCCTCCGCTGGACTTCCCGTGTCCGGGGCATTTATGGTCAGGGCGAAAGGATTTGAACCTTCGATCTCTAGCACCCCAAGCTAGCGCTTTACCAAGCTAAGCTACGCCCTGACATTCCCTGTAGCGAAACCCCCTTCCCGGGGGGGTTTCGTCGCACAAAATATCTGGTGGCGAAGGTGGGAATCGAACCCACGTAGAACGGGTTATGAGGCCGTGCTGGGACCGTCTCCAGTCTACTCCGCCAAAATGGTTGCGGGGGGCGGATTTGAACCGCCGACCTGAAGGTTATGAGCCTTCCGAGCTACCTGGCTGCTCCACCCCGCTGCAATCCCTCAATTGGTAGCAGAGACGGGAGTCGAACCCGCAATTTCCAGCTTATGGGGCTGGCGTGGTCTCCGTATCCGATCCACTCCCCTGCAATCCTGGTGCCCCCTCCCCGAGTCGAACGGGGTTCTCTCGCTCTTCAGGCGAACGCCATGCACCGCATCGGCTTAGGAGGCAAATCCTGGTGCGCCCGACAGGGGACGATCCTGCAACCTTCGGCTTAAGAGGCCGCTGCTCTGCCAGTTGAGCTACGAGCGCACGTCGAAACTTGGTGGAGTCGGCGGATTGGGGGCCCGCAGCCTTCCGCTTAAAAGGCGGCTACTCTTGACCCGTTTGAGTTACGACTCCGAACCTAGCTGGCGCAGCCCGGCTTCCACGGACATTCGCCCCGGAGCTTCGAGGACCGGGCGAGGCGTGCTCGCCTCCCTTTTCGCGCCAACATTGCCTTTCGATTTTTGGCTCCTGGGGAGGGAATCGAACCCCCAACGCTACGGTTAACAGCCGTATGCTCTACCGTTGAGCTACCCAGGAACGCTGAGCCTTCCTCCTCTTCCAATCCTTGGCTGGCACGGAGGGAGTCGGACCCCCATTCTCCGGGTAACGGCCGGGCATCCTACCGTTGGATGACATGCCAGCAATGCGTTCCGGCGGAACCAACCGGCCAGTCGCCTCCCCTGCCCCCAGGCAGGATCGATGGCGTGGCCATCCGCCAAGAACTGGTACCCCCGGTCGGATTTGAACCCACGACCTCTCCGTTCGTAGCGGAGCGCTCTGGTCCGGGCTGAGCTACGGGGGCACAACCCATTCAATTTTGGTGCTCCCAGCAGGACTTTGACCTGCGTCCCCTCGCTTCGAAGGCGAGCGCTCTTTCGCTGAGCTATGGGAGCGAATCATCCTCCTTCAATCCTGGAGGTCCCGCCCGGACTCGGACCGGGATTCTAGCCTTCGGAGGGCTATGCCCTCTCCATTTGGACGACGGGACCTCAATCTAAGGGCGGCGTCCACTGGTCACGATATCCGGGGCGGCCTGGGTTTCTCCGGGTCATGACTCCCGGGTACTTTTTAGGTCCCCGCCCAGCCTGGATCGACTTGCCAGCAACTTTCCGCCGCAATTCCTGGGATCAACCGAGTGCAGGTTAACCCGCGTCCCGCAAGGATGGGCGGCTCCTGCTGCCCGTGGGCACCGGCCCACGTCTGGAGCGCGGCTCACTTTAACCGCCCTGACCCTGTTGATCCCCCCACTGGGGTGACCGGTCGGAGTCGAACCGACTAGAAGCTGGTTCACAGCCAGCCCCCGCGCCGTTTGGGTTCGGCCACATCCTGCGCCCCGTCCTTCCTTCGGGGCGTCTTAATCCTGGAGCGGGGACTTCACGCCGTTCGGGAGGCCCGCAGTGCTTGGGTCGCCCCAGCCTATCCTGCTCACCGCCTCCCATCTATCCCGCCCAAAAGCAAAAGGCCCGCCGAAATCCTCCCGGCGGGCCTCAAATCTCTGTTCGCTTTGCGCTTCCTACGCGCTGCCTGCGAAAGGAGGCCCACCGTAGCCCGGGCGGAAATGGTTCCGCTTGGGCTGCCACTGCATCGGATTGGGTTTCCTGTTTCGCATTTCGCTCTCTTCGACGGTCGACCGGGTAACTCTTTCGTCCGGCATCTCCACCGTCTAAATACCAGTCTCATAGTCGAAGTTTTGATGCGGGCCGCTTTCACGGCCCTACCGGGCCGCCCACTCCTAGCTTCGACCCCGGCGACTCGCGGGAAACCATCGCCCGATGCGAACCCGTATGGACTGGTACTGGCCAGGATTCCTCCTGCCATCCATATAATACCTCCCGTAGGCGAAAAATTCAAGGAAATCTTTTTCGGCTAGACCAGCTTGTCGCTGAACTGGACGTCCTCGTCGTTGGCAAGCGTCGTCATGCCGCCTTCTCGCTGTCCGGGACGGGGCACCCCTCCGGGACTATCTCCTCCAGCGCCCGGAGGGCGATTGCCGCCGTCTTGACGATGCGGTCCAGGCAGTCCTCCCGCTCGGACCTGTACCAGTCGGACCGGAGCTTCGCTACCTGCTCCTCCAGCAGGAGGATGTGCGGGGGGATGGTGGAGTAGAGCTGCCTCCTGTATGCGTCCCTCGGCCATTCCCTATCCTGGGCCTCCCGCTCCCTGTCGATCAGCTTCAATGCTTCTTCCCTTTTCATTGCCTTTCCCCCCTTGTCCTTGGTTTCCACGTCTCCGTGGTCGTGCTCCTCGTACGGCCTGCCGCAGACTTCGCAGTTCAGGATGTCCCCGGCAAGCTCCGACCCGTAGGCCGCGATGGCATAGTCGGCGTGCGCCTTCCTTTGAAATCTATGGCCGCCCATTCCCGCCTTCCTCTACCGTCTCCGATTGTGCCTTCGCGACGCCTTCTGCATTTTATTCTTGGAGCGGTTCCTGGCCCTGCGGATTTCGGTCTCCTTGTTCAGGCGGTGCCTTTGCCGGTATTCCAGCGAGTCCTTTTCCGGGTCATGGTATCGCATTCTCCCCCTCCGTTCTCATCTTCATCGGCCAATGTTCCCTCAGCACTGCGAGTTTGGCGTCGTTGACGCAATACCGCAGAATCCTCATGTCCCGCATCCTCTGGAGGCTTATCGTCGGGCAACTGTACAGCGGGAGGTAGGGGACCGGCACGGTCGGCGCGGGCCAGGGCCCATTGTCGAAAGGCAGCGTGCCCGCCGCCATCACGGCGGCTGGAATTGCCAGGAACATCCCCAAAAACCCACGCCTATCCATGTCCCCTCCCCATCCTTCCGTACGCCCTCTCGATGACTGCCTCCATCCTTTTCCGGCCGACCACGTTCATGGAATGGACGTCCACGCCGTCCTTCGGCCAGATGCCGTTCTCCTCCATCCAGCACACCACGGCATAGCCTGAGTTGCCCTCCTGGAGCCCGAGGTCGTGGTCCAGGGAGGCATACGTGACTTCTCCCGTCCTGAGCAGGGCAATGGTCTCGGCGGCGGTCTTAGCCCATACGATGATGTGGTCGCTCTGCCAGCTATCCGGGGGCTTGCGTATGTCGTCGAGCCATAGTTCCAACGTTTGCCTCCCGGCTACATCCCCAGCCAATGGATGTGTTCGGGGCTCGTCATCCACCCGATGGTCTTGGCCAGGCTGTCCTCGAAGCTCATCGGGACTTCCCAGCCCATGTTCCACATGGCGTCCCCGCACAGCCCGTAGCGCAGGTCGTGGCCCGGGCGGGAGGAATGGAAGTCCACCATCTCGTAGCTCAGGTCCCTCCCGAGCACCGAGGCGATGTTCTTCGCCAGTTCGAGGTTGGATACTTCCTTCTCCCCCACTATGTTGTACTTCTGCCGGAACGACGCGTTCGCCAGGAGGAAGAGGACGGCCGAGGCGATGTTGCGGCAGTGTATCCAGAAGCGGCTGCCCGAGACTTTCCTGTCCGGGGACGCGTGGATGGGTATGGTCGTCCCCCTCAGCAGGGACTTCACGACCTTGGGGATGAACTTCTCCGGATGCTGCCTTTCCCCGAACGCATTCATGCAATGGGTCACGATCACCGGCACCTTGTAGGTGTTGGCCCACGCCAGGCAGAGCTCCTCCCCAGCCGCCTTCGTGGCGGCATAGGGATTGGTGGAATTGTACCTGTCCCACTCCTTGTACGCCGTGGTCCTGGGGGCCGGGCCGAAGACCTCGTCGGTCGAGAAGTAGAGGAACCGCCTGAGCCCGGGAAGGCGTCGGGCCAGCTCCAGCATCTCGAACGTCCCCATGACGTTGGACTCCACGAATATGCGGGGGGCCGCAATCGAGTTGTCCACGTGGGTCTCCGCGGCCATGTGGACCAAATAGTCGACGTGTAGCTCCCTTTCCAGCCCCTCCCCCACCCTGGACCTCAAATCCACCGGGTATGTCCTGACCCTGCGGCTGTCGAACGCCTCGATGTCCCTGAGCCGGTCGAACCCCTCGGAGGCGTAGGTGAGCTTGTCCAGGACGACGACGTCCCAGTCCGTGGCCTTGAGGACGTGCTCCACGAAATGGTGGCCGATGAACCCCGCACCGCCCGTTATCAGGATTTTTGTGGGCATAAGTCACTCCCAGGAAACTACGAGGATGCTATCGTAAGTATGGTAAGGCGTCTCGGAGCCGCACTCGCCGCCGCTATTCATGTAGGCGGCGCTGGTGTCGTGCTCCACGCACCTGCCCTCGATGACTGCCTTGTAGCCGTCCTTGTGGAGCTTCCTCAGCACTAGCTTGACTTCCTTGGCGAACTCGAACCTCTTGAAGAAGTCCCCATAGACGGACTTGTCGCTTACCCAGTGCTCAGATACGAGGGTCCGAGAGATGGACTTCTTTCCATCCTTGACTGTATAGTCGATGGAAGCGTAAATGTGCCTGAGAAGGCTTGCATAGAAATCCTTGTGTTTTTTGGACTTCGCCTTCTTGTCCCGGAACCTGCGCTCCTCGGATTCCTTCTCCCTCTTGATGCGGGGGGCCTCCGCTGCCCGTTCGCTCGCTGCCCTGGCCGTTGCTGCTTTCATGGGTATCCTCCCGCTTCCTTTTCCTATGGCTCCACGTGATGCGGAGTCTCGCTTTCCTTCCAGCTTATCTCTTCCCACTCGCCGAAGACGTAGTCCATGATTGTGCGATCCGAGAGCTCGACGGACCTCATGCCGATTACCGGCCTGCCCTGCGATGCAATGGCGACGATTCTTTCGGTCTTGTAGGTCAGGCTATCGGGGTCGAGTGAGTATGCACACTCATCATGAGCGACGATGCGGTACAGGAACCTCTCCTGTGTCCTTCCAAGAGAGATTGCACTGCTGACGGGGTATGCTATCCAGAACTCGGTCCCTATCGGTCGTAGGTTGGTCTCTTTCATGTCCACCCCCTCAGTTTCCAATGCCAGAGCATGGCGTCCGCTACCAGCCTGCCTGCGGCCTCCCTGTCGCATTCCGGAGGGAGGGGCGAGCGCTTTTCCGCCTCCTTCAGCTTGTCCCTCAGGCTCTTGTACAGGTCCAGGATTTCCCGGAGGCTCATCCTTCCCTCCTTGATGTCCAGGAGGAGCTCCTTCTCGGGCCTCGGAAACGTCACGGTTCCCGTGCCCAGGAGCTCGATGCCTTCCATCATCCCCCTTATCATGTGCATGGCGGGCTTGCTCTTGTAGCCTTGCGTGGCGGGAACGACCGGGGAGATGTGGGTCCGCACCCAGTTCTTTTCCGTCATCCGATCAAACTGGTCGTTCCCCAGCCCCAGGAATGCCTTGGCATGCTTCGACGCCAGGAACACGCCCTTGTTCGGGAGGACGAAGAGGTCCCATGCCGTCAGGCTGTGCGCCTCCCTGTTCCTGCGCTTGCATTCGTTGTCCCCGACGAAGTCCGGGCATTCCGTCAGGCATTTCGGGTACTCGCATTGCTGCTCGTCGGTTGGGCAGGACCATATGCACTTGGGCTCCACGGACATGTCCCGGACCTCGTCCGGGACGAACAGAAACGACAGGGCGGCGGGGTTCCCCTTCAGGGCCAGGCCCGCCCACCGCCTGAGGCTGTAGGCCTTCACGTCGACGTCGTCCTTGGAGTTCTTCCTCTTGTCCGAGGACGTGCTGGCGCTGGCGTGGCCCCCCTTCTTCGGGTCCTCGCTGTCCAGGCGCAGCTCCTCGTGCGGGCGTCCTATGAACGCTCCCGCCACATCGAGGTCCCCCTCCCCCTCGTGCCTTGCCCCGTGCAAGCGGGAGCCCGAGGCGAATGCCAGGATGACGCTGTCGGGGTCGACCTTCCCGAACTGGACCATTGCCTGCTTGAGCTTGCCGTAGAGATGTTCGTTCATGGAAATACCTTGGCGTACCCTTCCTTGTAAAACAAACCGGGGTTCGACGCCCCCCAGTGCTCGTCGAGCCCCGATGATTCGTCCACCCATACAACCAATACCCAAGTGCCGTCCTCGTCCAGCACCCGGATTTCCCACGTCCCATGCGGCGTTGGCCCCGCTTCGTATCGCCCGTTTTTCTTCATGGCGAAGGTCATCCCGTCTTCGGGTCCTCCCCCACTTCCCGCTCCAGCTCATTGGCCAGGTTTCGCAGCGCCTCCGGCAGCGTGTCGCCGTACCCGCACACGCCTTCCATGGGGTTGGGGCCGATCATGGCCACGATTTGGTCCCCGTCCGCCTCGCAAAGCACGGCGCATGGGGCCGTCCTCGGGTAGGGCCGCCTTACGGCGCACCCGTCGCTTGCCGTCAACCTCATAGTTTCCTTGAAGGTCAACATTCCCCGGCCCATGTTATTTTCTCCTGAGCATGTCGCGGTTCTCCGGCAGGCCGAAGAACTCCACCAGCTTGATCAAGAATTCCTTGGAAACCTCTATCTCCCCGTCCGCATTGGCGAAGATGTACTCCGACTTGACCGCAAGGACGGTCCGGTCCTTCGGCCTCGGGTCCTGCTCGCAGGGGTAGAGCCTTTTCTTGTCCACCACTACGAACGACTCCCGCCGTTCCTCCAGCCCAAGGACGTCGTCCCTGGTGTCGAGTATCATGCCCATGTCAGCATGCCTCCTTGACCCCCCTTAGGATTCTCATGCCGTACTTTATGAGCTTCCGTTCCGCCCTGGCATGCGCCTCCCCGACTGGCCACCTATCGAACTCCCCTACGGCATGAAACGCATCGTCGCACCAGCGATAATCCGCCGAGCTCTCTGGGGTGCCGTCGATTCCTAGCAGCCCATCGGCCGTCCCGCACCTGGGGCAGAGCCCCCATGCCCTGAGGGCATTCCTTGCCGCCCCTATGGCATCGAGCTCAAGGTTCCGCCTCTCCTTGGCCCGGATGGCGGCATACTCGCAGTCGGCCTTCCATGCCCTGCGGGTCCAATGGAGCGACCATGATATCCCGAATGCCAAAACGAATCCCGCTGCCAGACCGACCAGGACGAGAATCTCCCTCATAGCTTCCACCACCTTCCCCCGCAGTCCTCGACCATGGTGGGGCATTCCTCCTTGATCGGCTGCGGGTGGGAATAGAGGGACTTGCCGCATTCCCCGCAGGGCATGTCCCCGCAGGCCCGCTCGAACGGCTTCCACCTCGGCCCCAGGCATTCCACCGTCACCCTGACCATGTACCCTTGCTTGAACTTTTCCGGGTCGAGCGGCGGGATGCGGATGCCCAGCTCGCCCTCGCAGGCGGACCTGACCATGCCCGTCCACGTCTCCCCCGGCCTGAGGGCCCGCGACGCGCCGACCTCGGCCTCGAACGACTGTCCGGACCTGCATTTGCTGCAGCCCGCGTTCTCGAAGCCGCAATTGCATTTCTGCGTGCCGTAGTTGCCGTCCATGAGCTCGGGCAAGGAGAAACAACAACAATGGTCCTCATGCCCGGTCGGGCCCTCCCAGTACGACATGTGGCCAGGAATCCCGCAGGGACCGGGCCCCGTCGTCCAGTCGTCCACCAGCTTCTTGAGCACGGCCCTTGCCCTGTCGGCATAGAAAACGTACCCCTTTCCCTGGGGCACGCCGGAAACGGCCACCAAGCTGATTTCCATGACCGCCGCCTCCAGCACGGGGTTGCCGCTCGCCGACATGCTTGCCTTTGGCTCCCTGCCCTTGGTCATCCTCGCCGCTCCTTCTTCTTTATGATCCTGACGTGGCTCCTATGGACCAGCATCCAGTTTTTCCCCAGCTTCTTGAGGGGCACGCCGTCCACCTCCGCCCGGCATTCCTTTTCCTTGCAGAACAGCTCCAGCACCTGGCGCAGCGCCCTGCCCGCTTCGAGGGAAATCTTCCGCAGGGCCTCCCGCCCGAAGGACGTATCCTTGCCGTATGTCGCCGCGGGATTGGCTCTCTGGAGCGTATAAGCGTAGATTTCCGCCGTGTCCCCTCCCCATTGGTTGTTGCCGTACAGGGCGTCGGAAAGCTGGAGCGCCAGCACGAACAACTGGGCCTGGCTTATCGTGTGCATGTCATCCTCCGTACAGCTTCTTGGTCAGCCAGATGGACAGGAGGGAGCCGAACGCCCCCCCGAGGGTGTAGGCCCCCACCACCACCCAGTCCCTCGACCTCTTGTCCTCTATCATCAGCTTGGTCACGACGATGCCCTGGAACGCTATCAGGAGGTCGGTGCTCGCCGTGTAGAGGTAATACCCCTTGGCAATCGCCCGGAAGTTGGCGGCCAGGAGGAAGTACGAGACGAGCTGGGAGAAGAAGAAGAACGCTGCCTTCCCGGCCTTGCTCTCGGGCACCGGCGACCACGGGGGCTTCTCGGGCTTCTCGGAGGTTTCTTTTTCGGGCATTGCCTAACGTCCTTCTACGTCCGTGCCTCGTGCTTCGCCCCACGTCGTGTCGGGAAAGAAGGACATGCCCTTCGTCACCAGCCTGCTCTTGAGCCGTATCATGGCCTTGACGGTCTCGTATGATTCCTCCACGATAAACTGCACGGGTTCGGTGTTTCTGACGGCTCCGCCCAGCTTTACGATGGTGTGGTCCTCCTTTTGCAGGATGTAGGCTATATGGGAAGCGCCGATCAGCACGGGATCTCTTCCTTGTATTTGGTGCAATTCCAGGAACATCGTCCCCTCCTTTTGCTACCTTGGCCTGTGGACCTTTTCCAGGAGCTTCACGAAGGCGCTGAGGCCCTCCTGGGTGTCGATGTGGTACACCCCGATGGCGAACCCCTGGCCCCAGAACTCGGCTCCGCGACAGGCACAGTCCCCCGCCACCCTGACTTCTTTTCCCCACTCCTCGTCAAACGGGATGGCATGCTCGGGGGGAATTCCGGGTCCGGTAGCGATCCAGTACCCCCAGGCACGCCGGAGCTGCCAGCGGTGCGGCAGGCCGACGACGGAGGCCGGGACCTCGAAGTACCGTCCCTTGCCGCTGTACCGCAAGGCATCATTCTGGAATATGCTTTCCTTCTCCAGGCCAGCGGCGGCAAGCTCCGCACATACGGCGTCGTCCGTTTCTTTGAATACCTTCTCGTTCCTCAGGGGTTCGCCTTCGTGGTCATAGAGGCACTTGGTTACGGCCAGGTTGGGGAATCGGTGGTGCTTGTCTTTTTCCAGCTCCGACATAAGGGACTGCAGGGGTGCCATGTCATCCTCCGTTCCGGCCTACCAGGACTGCGGATTCTTTTCCAGCTTTTTGTCACGGTGCCAGCATTTCGCCGCGCACTGGTATCTTTCGTGGGCGGTCGCCGATGTTTTCTTTCCGGCGCAGCAGGCCTTGTCGCACTGCGACTCGGGTTTGCCGCACATGCAATACCGGCACGGGGGTTCGTCCTTGCACCCTTTCTTCCCTGCCGCCCCCATGAGCACGGGGACCATCAGGATGGCGGCCAGCCACGCCCTTCTCATACTGGCATGTCCTCCGTCATGACCTGTTTGTAGGTACGGAGCAAGTCCTTCAGTAGTTCGGCATTGCCCAGTTTTTTGAAGTGATATGCCAAGGCACCTATGCACCGCCTTGCCTCCGCCAGCAGTTCCTTGGCCTCGTCGAGCTCGGTGGGCACCCGCTTGGCATGCGTTAGCTCCTCCAGTGGCGTGTTGGAATGCTCGACCAGGAAGGCCTCCGCCGACTGGCTAACCCGGTCGAACAGCCTGTCTGGCGAGCATCTGGGTGGTGCCGTTTCCGGGAACCTTGCGTAGTGGAGGCAGTGCCGGAGCTCGTTGACCGTGTGCAGCGCCTTCTTTAGTGCTTCGGCGTTGTGCATTTCATGCTGGGCTCCGGAATCTAGGGTGGCAATGACGAACTGCTGCGCTTCGTTGAGCTTTTCCCAGACATCGTGCCCCTGCACCATGTAGGGCACCAGCGCAAGGGCCACTTGCTGTTTGCCGCTGAGGGTCAGCCTGACGATTGTACAATCGCCTTGGCGGTCGGTACGGACCGCCTTGACGTCCGCCCAATGCGGCTTTGGCACGAGGAGTCTGGACAACTGCCTAGCCGCCTTGGCAGGCACCTTCTCGACGTGCCAGCGCTCGTATTCGTAGGCCCTGCGCAGGGAGAGTAGCCTGATGGCTGCCTTGCCATTCTTCTGCTTAGCCTGTTCGTAGAGGGCCCTCTGCTTGGGCGTCAGGTCGCCGTAGACTTCCCATGCGATGCGCAGGTATTCGAAGAGCCTGAGGAAGGCAGCTTCCTTCTCTTTCTGCGTTGAGAATGGGAACTGTATGTCGTCTTGCTTCCTGTTGCCGTAGATCAGGACTTGTTGTTTCATACATCACCTTGTTTATCTAGCATACCGGAGTTGTATAGTTGTGCCGTGTCCGCCTCTTCGTCCGCCTTGCATGCAGAGCACCCACACTACCTTTCGGCCTCTTCGGTTAGCCGGAGGTGCTCTGCCATCCGACGTTGGCGTGAGCACTCACACTGCCTTTCGGCCTCTTCGGTTAGCTCTTCCCCTTCCGGGTCGCTATTATCCTCCTCGGACAACCCGGGAAAGTCGTAGGCGTTGATGGCCCTTGCAAACGACCTGGGGTCGGTGAGCAGGAAGGACAGGGCGGCAGCCAAGCGCCGCAGGCTTACGATCTTGCGCAGAAGGAACAGGACGACGACGACGATGACGGCCTCGATGGCCTCGTTCAGCAGGAATCCAATGAACACCCAGAACAGTATGCCGTGGTTGTGCAGCATTGTCATTCTCCTTGGGGGCCTTTTGCCCTCAACCATACTATACATCGGCCAGAGAAGGATTCGACGGGATTCTTTGCCTCAGCCGACCGGCTTGTAGTCCTCGCAGAAGTCCGCATCGCCGCAAACCCATGTCGTTCCGTCCTCTTCGGTCACTATCCAGCTCCCGTACTTCACTTCGCCATATCCGCATGGGTAATGGACGTGTGCCGCACATGCAAAGGACACCTTTACCAAACAGTTGGGTTCCAGGCACATTCCCCTTACGGGCTGGTCAAGGAACTGGACCGCCATGACGTCCGACAACCTCAGCCTGTACTTGGCAGGGACCAGGGGGTTTGCCTTCTTGGGAAAGAACAGCCTGAGGAATTCCCTGACCATGTTCCTCAGGGCCATAACGGCGACGATGGCGGCACATGCCCATAGCGCATATTTGAATACGAAATTCAAAACCAGCCCTTTCATGGCTTATCCTCCCTTTCTCACGGCACCTCGGTAGGCTTTTGCCCCTCGTTCCAGGAATAGGCTCGAAATTTTCTCCCCATGGTGCCTCCAGCCTATACTATACCGGAATTCTACGAAAAAAGCGGAAAAATCTTGAATGGGGATAAGGGGGTCCGCCGTCATTTCCTCGTGAACTCGGCGTACCATGCCGGGGGCCATTCGAGATAGCACTCCCATGCCCACCCTCTCCCGTAGCATTCGAGGTCCAGGAGCGCCTGAACATGGCGACTCCAGTCCCTGGCCGTGGGAATCTGCAGCCTTTTCCCGCCATCGCGGGACCAGCTATAGGTGTTGTTCCAGGAGCATTCGAGGCGATGGGGCATCAGCAGGTCCGGGTCGGAGAGCATCCGCCTGGCGGCGGCGTTCTGCGCCCTCCTCACCCCGCGAGCGGCCCGCGTCTTATCGTTTTTGGCAGACGCAGTCCCGCAGCACGATGCGTAGGGCTTGCGGTACGAGTTGGACATAAGGAGTTCCTCCTTATGTCATGGTGTGCCTCCCTTCCTGCATGTTGGCGGGGTGCAGGGAATTTCGCCCAATTTTCTCGCAGTTTCGGTGACGGTCGACTCAATCCAACCCTACGCTGCTCATGCGCCTTTCACGCAGAACCCCGAATCCTCCGTCTCCTGTTTTTCCTGAGCAACGGGCTTTTGGCCGCCCACCTTACCCCCATTTCCTCAAGCTCCTCAAGGTCCTGCTCGTCGGGCTCCCTGCTGTGGAAGATCGGTGCTTCCTTCTCCGCCTCCCCGGCCACCTCGACGTCGGACAGCCAGCGCCAGAGCTCGTCCGTGTCGTCCCCATGAAGGGCTTCCTGCCCGTCCTCCCGGGCCTCGAACCAGGAGCCGTCCTTGCCCTCGTGCACCCGCATTTCTAGGCGGGGAAAATCGTTGTGCGTCCATATGTCGTCTTCCCAGTCGTGCCTTCCCGTCCTTTCGTTGTCGATGTGCCATCCCTTGCGCAGGAGGGCATCCCCCCACTGCTCCTCGGCAAAGGATGCCGACTTTTTCTTGGAGCCCATGATGCCCATGGACTTGAGGCTCTGCCTGTCGCTTTCGTCGAACTGGTACCTCGGCTTGATGGGCAGCCTTCCCTTGTCTTCCGCCCCCGATTGGTAGATGTAGCCATCGTCCCCGACGTACAAATCTGCTTCCCCGAATGCCTGCGCCGCCTCCGTCAGGGCCTCGCCCGTGGACGGATAGTCCCCGTCCCAGAATCCGGCCCCATGGTGGTTCCTGGTGAGCCAGAAGTCGTGCCCCTGCCGGGCATAGTCCTGGCCATCCTCCGTCCTTGCCTTCCATAGGAGGTCCTCGTTCTCCCTGCAGAACTTGGCGCAGTCCTCCCTCATGGCGGCGAGGGTGGCGGGGGACAGGTCGGACCTGCCGTAGTTCTTGTCCAGGGGCTCCTGGTCGCCTTCGTACAGCCCCCCCGTGCTCGACCAGAGGGCGGTGTCGATGTAGGAACGGAGGAAGATTTCCAGCATAGGGGCCTCTGTATAAGAGGCGGCTAGAACGGAATGTCCTTTTGCGCTTCCTCGGGGACGGCGATGACGCCCTTGAACTTCAGCCTTTCGACCTCGACGGGCGAGAGCGGGCAGGGGGGTTCGTCGCCCGGCTTCCATGGGGAGCGATGGTTGGGGAGCTTGTTGAGCTCCTTCGGCCGGAAGCCCAGGTACACCCATATGGATATCTGGATTGCGTTCAGAAGGTTCCAGGCCGCCTGCGGCAGGTGGGGCTCGGAGCGGTCCCCGGCGATGTAGGCCGTGATGTGGTTCAGGGCGCTCTGGAGGAAGTCCAGGATGTCCCCGCCGTTCTCCCAGTTCCGGTCGTTGCCGTCCCCCGTCTTGCTGCGCCCCTTGTTCCCCGTCTCGTAGATCGTGGAGACGAGCCAGACGGCATCCCACGGCATCCAGTGGAGGCCCCCCTTGCCTTCCCGGGTGTCCCGCTGCATGCCTGTGCTGTAGTGGTGGTCCGCCTCCGAGACCTTCTTGAAGCCCGTTTCCTTCTCTCGTTCCTTCAATGCGTCCATGACGGGCAAATACTAAACCTTAGGCGGTTTTCAGAGGGGGAGCATCAAGGGTCGTGTGGGGGTCGTCATGACGACGTCGACGAGGGCCTTTTCCAGGCTCCTTGCACGGACGCACATCACGAGCGCCAGGGCCGCCAGGGTGCGCTCGGCGGGCCACCCGAAGTGCTTTGCTATGGACAGGAGGCTCTGCTCCGTCCCGGAGACCAACGGGGAGTCCTGGAACTCCCAGAAGATGTCCCTCAGGATGCCGTCCGCATCTTTCTCCCCGGCCAGCTCCACGGCCCGTTCTACCGTCACCTTTTCAGACATTTTCGTCCTCCTGCCAATGGCGCGGAATGGAGTTCCTCAGGAAATCCCTGTGCTTCGTGAACTCGGGCGTGCAGGGGTCCGCCACCCATCCGTCCTCGGCCTTCCATACCGCCGCCCCCCGCCTGAACCGCACCGGCTGCGCCTTCCATTCGAGGCCCGCCTCGCCTACGAGCGCGAGCCTGTCTGCGGATTTTTTCCCGAAAAGCTGCTTGGGGCTGGCATGGGCGCTGGCCAGCATCGTTATGGAGTTCCTGATGGCGTCCTTCTGCCGGTCGATGAAGTAGTTCTCCACTTCGACGTAGTCCGGGATGACGAAGGCCCGGGAGTCGAACGTGGCGTCGGGCTTTTTGCCCGCCATGGGGTGGGCCTTGACGCCCTCGGGGTTGATGCCGAGGACGAAGTCCTGGCGGAACCACCCCACGTGCCGGTTGAACGCCATGGTGGCGATGCTGGCCGTGATGCTCTCGATCTTGTCCTGGCAGTTGTCGAACCACGCCTGGGTCTCCACGGAGTCGAAGTCCGTCAGGAGCAGGCTCACCTCGTCCGACTGGACGTACCCGAGCTTGCATCCCGAGACCTCCTTGCATAGCGCCAGGGCGGCGGCGTCCATGCATGCCATGAAGTCCGGGTCGTAGGGCTTCCGGAGGCCCCTGGTCCAGGTGTGGAACGCCCTTCCGTCCACGCGGACGATGACGTGCGTCCGCCGCGGGAAGTAGCGCCTGCACCGCAGCTCGTAGCTGTCCTTCATCCTGGCCGTCAGGGCGTTCTTTTCCCTTTTCATGCCTGCCTTACCCTCCGAGCGAAACGTGCATGCAGCCGTGATCGTCCGGCTTTGTCTCCACCCACCTCCACCCGGCAAACTTTGCCCGTGCCACCGGGGTGCTCCAGCATTCCCTGCATATAAAGATGTCATTCTGGTAGGGCCCCCAGATGCTTACGGGGCTGTATGCGATTCCGTTGGCCTCGTGCCCGCCCCGGTCCGTCGGGTATGCGGCCCTTTTCTTCGCGGGGTTCCATTCGCACCTTGGCTTCCTTCCCTTGGGCTCCCACGTCACGATCCCGCCCGACTGGACGTTGAATGTCGTGCCTTTGAAGGTTGCTTCCTGCTGCCAGAAGACGTGCGTGGCATGCGGCCCTGCGTGCCCGGCCTTTCGCAGGCATGTGTGGTGCATGGGAGTGGAGGGATAGGAGCACTCGATTTCCGACAGGCATTTCGGGCTGCCGTCGTCGGCGAATTCCAGCGTGAAGTCCATCTACCTTCCTCCCTTCATGGAGATGGACCAGACGGCGTACAGCAGGTAGGCGAGGTACGGGGCCACGAGGCCTATGGACACCTTCGTTTCTCTGCTCAGTTTCATTGCTTTACCCCTGTTGCGGCTTTTTGCGTGCCCTTCTGGCCAAGTAATGCATTTCCACCATGTCCAGCAGCTCCACCTGCAGCGCCCGTATCAGGCTCATCGTCTGGATGTCCTTCCTTTGGACGTCCGGCAGGTCCACCAGCGGCGTCTGTTCCCAGTTGGCACGGGCGCGGTCCAAATCCCTCCTAAGGCTGTCGCGCCATGCCTGCAGGACCTCGGCGCAGTCGAGCAGCCTTTCTATCGACACGGGCTTCCGTTTTGTTCCCATGGATACACTATACCGGATTTTTGGGGATTTGTCGGAAAAATTAGATTACGTAGGAGAGAGTGAGGGCATCCCTGTCGAGGATGCGGAAGTCCTGGAGCTCGGACTTCTCCGGCACTATTCCGTCCTTGCGCAGAGTCTCGAAGGTTGGAAGGAAGCATTCCAGCATGGGGTATACCTTCATGTGGGGGAGGAGGACGCATACCTCCTCGACGAACGGCGGCTCGGCCCCCTGCTGCGCCAGGATCATGCTCCTTAGGTGCGCTGGCTCTTGGGTGAGGTACTGGAGCCTCACCTTGACGTGCCCCGGAAGGGAGGGGGCGATTCCCGCCTTTGCGGCCCGGGGCTTGATGACCCGCCTATTGCTTCCGGTCAAGGAATTCCTCCATTAGCTGCCCGAGGCTGCTTATCCTGGGCGTCGGCTCGCCTCCAACGGGTGCTTCGGGCGGCATTTCTTCCCCTTCGACGGGGATTGCGGGCTCGGTCCTTCTTTCCTTCTTCCTGATCGACATGGATTGGTTCGTCCTTCTCTCCAGCAGGAAGTCCCTGAGCCATATGTCGTCGCTGGCCAGGGCCATGCGGGAGAGGCTGCCCATCGTCACCCTGGTCCTCTTCGCGCTTTCGTTGTAGAAGGTCCCGGTCTTTACCCCCTCCCCCTCCCCAGACAGATAGGCGAACTCCATGCGATGCATGTCTATCCCCGATCCGGTAAGGGCATAGATTGTGTCGGCCGACAGGGGGATGGCGATGGCGACCTCGGGGAGGGAGATGTCATCTTCCTCCAGGGTGGTCTGCCCGTCCTCGTCCATGTACTCGTCCAGATTGTCCATCAGGTACGCCTTGGCCTCGTATATCACGCCCTGCTCGGAGGTCATCCCGTAGAGGTGCAGGCGCAGCTCGCTTACCTTCTCGGCATCCAGGCGCTCGATCAGCTCCAGCCCCCGCATCAGGGAGGCAAGGCCCTTCTCGTCTATCGTGAAGTATCTCATCTTTCCCTCATTAAGGAGGCGAAAAGACGAATTACAGGTAGCGCCCGCGCCGACCGAACACCTGGTCGAACAAGCCCCCTGGGCCGAAGGTGTTGAAGAACAGGCTCTTCGTCCTTGCCGTGGCAGGAAGGTCCGTCCCTTCCTTCAGGGAGACGATGACCCTGGTGACGGGCTCAGACGTCTTGAATTCGGCCTTCTTGCCGGAGGCCAGCCTTTCCATGAGCTTGTCGTCTATCTCTATGATCGTCGCCTTCGTGGCCTTCTCGTCCCCCGGCTTTGGGGCGTCGTTCGGCTTCGTTTCGTACTCTATCTCCACCACTTCTACGTGGCATTCCCCGCAGTAATGCCTCGTCTTCTCGAACGACTTCCCCCACCGTTCCAGCTTGTCGGGTGCCGCCACGGGGGCGACGAGGCGCTTTATGCCCGCCTGTATCATCGTCACGGCGCACCTCTCGCACGACAGGAAGGGGTAGGTGTAGAGGCTGTATCCGCTCAGCGGCTCCCGGCTGAAGAGCAGGGCGTTGATTTCGCAATGGATGACCCTGCTGTATTTCTCCTCCCTGTCCCCGAGGAAGGCGGGATCGTCGGGCATGGACATGGGAAAGCCGTTGAACCCCACCGACACCACCGTCCTGTCGGGCCTCGTTATGACGGCCCCGGTCCGGGTGGAGGGGTCCTTGGACCACGAGGACACGAGCTTCGCCATGTCCAGAAAATGCAAATCCCATTTTAGATCAATCATAGGCTGCTCCTGCTCAGATTGGCCACTACTGCCATTGTTTCGCCCGTTCTCAGGTCCGTCCAGGAATGCGGGATTACCCGCATCTTCTTGGCCAGCCATATGCCGGTACGGCTGCCCGGCTTGGGCCTGATCCCGTAGGCTTGCACTCGGAAGAAAACGTACTTTCCCTTCGTCAGTCGGTCGAAGGCCCTGGCGTCGTCGAGGCTCCTAACGAAGTGGAAGCCCGACCTGTATCGCTGCCCCACGCCGTCCCTCACAATCCCGGCCTTGGCGACCATCCACGTACCCACGGGCACATGCCTGCTCCCGCCGAGCCCGTGGTAAAGAAAGCCCAAGTTCCTACAGTCCCATCGGCCTTCCTCGTCCGGGCCCCGGAAGGCCTTCCAGCCGATGATTGTCTCGTTCATCTTCTTTCTCTCACGTAGCACCTTGGGTCAGCATGGGGCTCGGATTCCTTCACCCCGCACGTCGGGCATAGTTTCTCTTGTTCTTTGGATTCTTTCGGCGGATGCCGAAGACTGGGACCACAATACATGCAGTCGCCATCGCCATTGGTGTCCGTCCCGTTCTTCCCCGTCGCCTCCCCTTCCCGCTCCTTGGTGCATTCCCGGCATGTCCATCCGTTTCCCGGGGGGTCCCCGGGACCCCGGCTGTAGAAACACAAAACCATGGGAACGTGGTGCACCAAGCATTCCGGGGTGGTTTGGTTGATAGTGACGAAGGGGTTCTCGTTTTCAAACGTCAGGAAATCCAGGTGCCTCTTGTCCGGCCAGGCGACATTGGCGTGCGGGCACACCCTTATTTGCTGCTCGAAGGTGAAGGTCTTCGTCGCCGTCCTGGACGGTCGCCACTTCAACCACCATAGGGGGAAATATTTATCCCTGAACATGTCCCACCAAGTCAACGGGAGTTCAACGGTCTTCGTCACGAGCTCGTGCTCGTACTTGTCCCTCAGGATCCATCCCGTGAGCTCCAGGACCATGCCGCGAATGATGTAGTCGTAGCGTTGCAGGAGTTGCAGGGTGTTTTTAAGCTGGGGCATTCCGGCCAGCTCCTGGGCCTCCCTGTCCGAGACGACCCTGCGGTTTGACAGGGTCACCGGGGCGAACTCGTAATTCCTGGGCAGGAACTTGGCCTGGGCGTAGGAAAAGCCTTTCTTGTCCATCAGTATACCTCCCGCACGATAAACCATTCCGCCCGCTCTCCTCGGACGTGGGATATGGCCATCTGGATGAGCCAGGCGGAATTGGGGACGGTGCCATCCGTCATCGACATGACTCTGGCTACGTCCACGATCTCTATCTTTTCGTCCGTCATGGTCCTGGCAAGGCGATAATGGGGGTCTATCGTCCAGAAGAACCATACGACTGCCAACGGGAACTCCAGCCGGGCGAGGCGACGCCATATCGCGATGTCCAGTCCTGCCTCCTCGCGGCATTCCCTTGCCATGCCATGGAGGGAATCCTCCCCGTCTTGCAGCCTTCCGCCCACGCCGTTGAGGAGGCCTTTCTGCCATTCCGGCCGATTCTTGCGGATGAGCACGACGTCGGAGAGGTCGGGGCTAAGCACGTAGCCCACGCAGTATCGCTTGCGACCATCCGGGGCCAAGTCCCATTCTTCCATGCCCTACAATACCGCATGGGCGGGGATTCCGCGCCTTACCACATGACGGGCGATCCGTGGACGAAATGTCTCCCGGGATGAACGGGGCACGGCAGGACGATCCCCCCTGGGGGTATGACCATCAGCAGGGGCTTGTTGAGGATGCACTGGGACTCGACCTATGGGTCGCGAAAGGGGACCGGGACGGGGCGGGGCCGGGGGCATCGCCGGGGGAACATCGGGACGGGCCTCCTCGATGGGATGACCGTGATGACTGGCTGGATGAACGGGGTAACCATGGCATTCTCCTTAATTGGACTGGGCGATCACGAGCGGGTCGGTCCCGAGGACGGACGTCCCGCACCCGCACGGGGGCGCTTGGCCTCGTCCGAACCCGCACAGGGGGCAGACGTAGTCGTGCTCGGGGCAGGTACCCACCGTGCGCACCGGCGCTGGGGGAGGGAATACCGGCCATTCCGGATGGCCGCACATCGGAAAGTCCTTCATGTCGTTCCTCCTCGGACAAGCCCCCGGCCCCCGTCTCCGGGGGCCGGGGCGGCTGTACTACTAGATAAGTTCGAGGCCGGTCCCGCATTCCTTGCAGAACTTGACCCCGCTCTTGTTCGTGGTGCCGCACGTGGGGCACTTCGTCTTGGTCTTGACGGTGATGGGCCGCCTGACTTCCTTGCCCCTTACCGCCCCGACCAGCCTGAGGACGATGACATGGGACTTCGCCTCGGTGTCGAACCATTCCCCGTCCACGAACTTCTGCTCGCTGAGGCTGCCCGGCACGGTGATGCCGGGGTCCTCCGCCTGCCTGAGGAGTCCCTCAGCATGGCTGGTGGAGCAGAAGTTTGCCGCGACGGCCCCCTTGGAATGGAGGGAACCGCTGGTGTGGGTGAAGGCATGGTTGGCGGAGGCATCGCTCACGTTGTCGCTGTTACAGGCATTTCCTTGGACGCTGTTGTCCCACGCCTCTCCCTGTCCTCCGCTGGTGGTGTAGTAGGTCGTATATGGGTAATGGGGCAAATAGGGGTACGGGTAGGGATAAGGATAATAGGGATAGTAGTAATCCCAGTCGTGGTGATGGTGGTAGTGGTGCTCGACGACCTTCGGGGGCTCGTACACCTTCTCGAACTTGTACTCCACCCTGACGAGGCCATCCTCGGCCTTTATGCCTCGGTGCTCCTCGACCTTGGCACTCCTCTTGATGAACTTGAACCGGTTGCCCCGGTCCATGTTCCCGTTGCGGATGAACCTCTCCAAGTCCAGCGACTGGTTGGGGTTGACGATCAGCCAAGTGTCGTCGGTGGCGTCCTCGCCGTCGATGGACACCTTGGCCAGGGCCCTCACGGTCCCCAGGTTCTTCAGGAATATGCTGTACTCGGACCCGAACGGCACCGACACCACCCCCCGGTCCTCGCGGAGCACGTTCCCGTCCACCTTGATCGCTGTTACGAACGAATGGGAATGCATTTAAGTCACCTCTAAGCCCGCCGACTGAGGGCTTGTATGCTTAAAGTCGGCTGGATGGCCAGCCTGGCGGCTGACTGGGGGATTGCTTTTCGCCCCCAACCATAATACTGATAGTCGTGGGACTTGATCTTAGAACACGATTTGATGGGTGTCGGCAAAGCGTTTTGCCGAATTCCTGAACTCCTGCAGGATGCTCTCCGCCCAGGGGGCCCTCCCCACAATCCTTGCCTCTATGACGGGGATGCAGCCGTAGGGGGTGGCTGAGAGAAACTCCGCCTCGTCCCGGTAGCACCACTCCAGCTTCTTGCCATGGATTGGCCGCTGAGCCTCGAAGATGACCTCGTCAAAGAAGTCCGGGTCCCTGACGTCGCCGACCTCGTAGTCCCAACGAGGCTTTACCTTCTTGCGCTCCCGGAGCCAGCCGGTGACATTGAAGGTCCTGTCTTTGTACTCCACCTTGTCGCCGATGTCCGGTACCCCCACGTCGATGCCCCAGTCCTCCGCCATTCAATGCTCCTTCCCAACGGTTTCCGTTCCTGACTCCCCCATGTCGTAGATGGTGGCCAGGTCCCATCCCCGTCCTCTGGTGACCGAGTTCTCAAAGAACGAGTAGACCCTCACGACGGACACGTCCCCTTCTATTTGGTCGAACTCCTCGTACACGTGAGTCTCCTCGCCCGGCTCCAGGGTCTTCCCCCTCTGCTCGCTGTAGGCGAGCACCCTTCCCTCGGGGAGGATTTCGTACACCTTGATTTTGACCTCGCCAAGGCTGAGGGGGATGCTCCCCACGTTGGACATCCTCACGTCCACGACGAGGAGCTGCCGGTCGGGGGACAGCCTGCGGCTGGTGACGCGGTGCTCCACCTTGAGGTGGGGGCGGTTCTGCCCCTGCCTGTGGAACCACCATCCCGCCGTCAGGATGGCGGCGATGGTCAGGGCGACCTGGAGCAGGTCCAGCCATCCCTTCGCCCTTTCTCGGAACGGTAGCTGGCTCATTTGTCCTCCTCCGTGGGAGCGGGCTTCTTGGCGGGCGCATTGGCGTCCTTGAGGCGCTGCTTGGCGTCCTTGAGGTGCTGCTTGGCGTGCTGGAGGTGCAGCTTGGCGTTGTCGACGTGCCGTTGGAACGCCACGGATGCCTTCTCATGCGTCTTTGCGGGTACCGTTGGCTTCGTCTCTGCGGACGAGGCGGTGGAAGTGGCGGTGGAGGCGGCCACCGCCTTGACCTTGTCCTGCGGGAACGTTTGCTCGGCCTGCTGCTGGGCCATGGTGCCCACGGCGAGCAGGAGTATGACGGGTAAGAACGCCGCTTTGGTGATGTTCATGCTATTCCTCCCTCAGGGCGGGCACTATCTGCCCCAGGTGCCACACGACGTAGCTGTCGCCCTTGCCCTCCTTCTTGTTCCTGTACACGATGGCATCGTATCCCTTGGCGTCCAGCCATTCCCGGATGAGCCTGTATCCCGCCGTGTAGTCGATGCCCCCCGGGGCCCGGCTTATGGCCAGCATGCGGGAGAGCTGCCCCCGGTCGACGACCCCGTGCCCCAGGAGCCAGTAGGCGACCTCCTCGGGGTCCCATTCGTTCATGTCCGGCATGCGCAGGGGCTTCCCAATCTTCAGGTATGCCGGGCGTATGTTGGCCCCCTCCCCCGGCGAACCCTCGTCGCGGATGATGCCCGGGGACCGCCTGGCGGCGGTCTCCGCCTGCCCCACGGTGCCGAAGTGGACGCCGATCCCCTCGAAGTCCTCATCGGCGACGTCCTCGGGCAGGCTGAAGTCCTCGAATTCCTGCGAGGTGCCGTGGTAGACCGGCCCGACCATCCCCGGACGCCTGGGGAGCCTCGCCCTGACGAGGAACTCCGCCGCGAGCTTCAGCATCGGGCCTCCTTCCCCGGGATTTCCTTCCGCGTCATAGGATGTCGGCCTCGGTGACTTCCATGGGTGCGTTGTACCACACCGACTCGTATATCCTCAGGCAGTCCTGCCAAGTGCGCCTGGATAGCATCCACTGGTGATACAGACGTTCCTCGTCCCGCCCGAGGACGTTGGTGAGCGGCTCGGCGATGGAGTTCTCGTCCGCCGCAAGCGACCCCTTGTCGAACCTCGACAGCGGGACGCGGACGACGAGCGGCTCCGCTGGGGGTTCCTCGATGTAGTCCAGGTCCACCAGCTCGTCGTCGTTCCTGGATGCCTCCCTGTCCTCGGAGTAGTATTCGGCGACGCGCTCCGTGCCCCACCAGCTAGGCCCCCTGATGCCCTCCCTCAGGATTCCGGACAGGCGGTCCTGCGTGGTGCCGTGGTATAGGTAGGTCGATCCGAGTTCCTGCCAGCCCAGCCTGCCGTCCATCAGGCACGTCCCTTCAAGACTTCCTTGAGGTCCGCCAGCATCTCGTCGAGGCCGTGGTAGAACGGAATCTCGTAGCGTCTGGCCACGATTTGGAGGTTGCCCTGCCTGTGGAACCCGTCCTCGATGCACAGGACGGCGTCCTTCTTCGGGGCGAACAGGCCGATTTCCAGCATGGTGACGGGGCCCTTGCTGTCCTTGAGAAGCACGTAGACGCACAGATCGGCATCCTCCTGGGCCTTGAGCTCCCATTCCACCTGCCGCCTGAACTCGGGGTTGTCGGCGGACTGCTCCTATGAAGAATCCCAGTCCTCGCGGCGGGGGTTGAGGACGACGACGTCCACGTCCGCCAGCGCATCGACCACCCGAGACTGCCAGTCCTCGGCGGTCCCCTGGTCTATGGCACCGCCCAGGAACACCTTGTAGCCCTCGGGGCCGTACTTGTTCGGGGCCAGTACTTCCTTGGCCATGTTTACCCCCGTTCCTTGAGGCGGAACCTGATCCAGAGGGCGAGCAGGGCGACCTGCACCGCCGTGGTGATCCCCGTGATGAGGAGGCTGAGGGACAGCCGCCCCAGCACCAGGAATATGATGCCGAACTCCACCGTCTTGCTGAGCATCTGCCATTCCACGGACAGCCGGATGGCCCTCTTCACGTTTTCGCCCTCTGTTTAGGTATGGAAAGCAGGGATTCTAGGGAAGGGAGTTGGAGGAGGACGTGGGAATCGAACCCCCAGGTTTTGCCCTGCCCCGGCTTTCGAGGCCGGTTGCCGGCCGTTCGGCGGCGTCCTCCGTGAACTTGTAGGCGTAAGTCTTGCCACCGCATTCCAGTGTCACTTTGTGGCCCGTTGCGATGGAGGTCGAAATCTCGTTAATGAACTGCTCGTAAGATATTTCCATCTTGTGTTCACGATCTGAGCCGTGTTCATGGAGCCGTGAACACGGCAAAATGGCGGAGAGGGTGGGATTCGAACCCACGAGCCCTTGCGGGCTACACGCTTTCCAGGCGTGCGCCTTAGGCCGCTCGGCCACCTCTCCGTAAATTGGGATTGCTCTCTAAACCAATCTGGTTTAATGAGCAAATCCGCTTTAGCAATGGCGGAGAGCAGACGAATCGAACGCCCCGGTGCTACCCGGCCCTGGTGTTCAAAGCCAGTTGCCGACCATTCGGCGGTGCCCTCCTAAGCTTTGGCGGAGGGGGCGGGATTCGAACCCGCGAGGGTGTTACCCCTACTCGATTAGCAGTCGAGTGCCATAGACCGCTCGACCACCCCTCCGAAAATTGGTGCCGGGCGAGGGACTCGAACCCTCAAGGCTTTCGCCAGGGCGTTTTAGGTGCCCCGCGTTTGCCGTTTCCGCCAGCCCGGCAAATCCTGGTGCCCCCGAGAGGACTTGAACCTCCATGGCCTTTCGGCCACACGGGTTTGGGCCGTGCTCGTCTGCCGATTCCGACACGAGGGCAAACTTGGTGCGGCTGAGAGGAATTGAACCTCCACGGTGTTTCCACCACCAGGTTCTGAGCCTGGCCTGTCTGCCTATTTCAGCACAGCCGCAAACCTTGGTGCGCAGAGGGGGAGTCGAACCCCCAAGCCCCTGGTTCTAAGCCAGGGAGGTCTGCCGGTTCCCTTCACCTGCGCAAATCCTATGTTCGACGACCAGCTACTCAAGCGCCTTGGCGTGATCTCGCCTGCCACAGCTTTCGCCGGTCACTGGGGGGTCTGCCAGCTTCCGTTTCATAGAATTAGCCGAACGATCCTGGTGCGGTCGGGGGGAGTCGGACCCCCATGGCTGTTAACCGCAAGGCCCTCGACCTTGTGCGTCTGCCAATTCCGCCACGACCGCAAATCTGGTGCCAGGGGCAGGATTCGAACCTGCGGAGCCCGCAAGGGGCGGCAGATTTACAGTCTGCTGGCATTAGCCGCTCGCCCACCCTGACACAAAACAAAAAGGCCGCCAAACTCTCTGGCGGCCTGGGTCTTAAACTCGAATTGCGCTCCCTCTAGGAGTCGCCTTCTTCGAGCGACACAGGCACGCTACTAAGCAAGGACGGATAGCTTAGCGACGATGACGGGTTGCTCGACAGGTTCTTCATTTCCAAACCTCATGCCCCGTGGCCGGAACGTCGTCCGGAATTCAATGGTGCCTAGAGCCAACTGCCCGCACGGGACGCTTTCCTAAGGCGTAGGGGCTGCTGACCAGCCCCTACGCCAAACTGCTTCGAATGCCAAACTTCGTTCGTCCATATAATACCTTCCGTAGTCAAAAATTTCAAGGAAATCTTTTCAGGCCGCCCCGTCTTCCCAGTCCAGGGCGTCATAGCGCCCGACCAAGACCCGCCAGGCGAGCCGGAAGCTGCGGATCAGCCTCAGGCCGTAGAACGGCAGCGGCCTCGACGGCTGCCACCTTCCGGGCGCGCACTGCTTGGCTGTCCGCCAGGCGGCCAGTTCCGACGCCGTGTACACCGATGGGTTCCTCATTTGTTTTCCTCCGTTGTGCTATCCCGTTACCACGTGGTAGTACTGCCTCCATCCTTGGGATGTTACGCTATATTCTCCTTTGTTCTTGGCGCTGCGCAGGAGTAGTCCATCCCCGACCATTTTCTCCGCCGTCTCCGCTTGGTCCCCGATGATTTTGCAACGAGGGTCCTTCTTCAAAGCGAATATGACCATCCATTCATTGGTGCTGAGGTGATCGCTCATCTGCCCGACCTCCTCAACCTTCCGCTTTCCTTTCGGGCTGCCTCATGGCCTTCGATGCCTGCCTGGCGGCCTCTCGCCTGTCCTGCCGGGCGAACATCTTGCGCTCGTGCTTCCGGTAGTTGACCTTGGATTTCGAAAGCTTCTTCATGGATTCCCGTCCTCTTTGTCATCGTCTGGCCATATTACGTCGAACTCGGGCTCCCCTGGCCCGTACAGCCATTCCAGGAACCGGAACTTGAGCGTCCCGCTCTTTGCCACGAACTCGCCGTTGCCGAAGATCATGGAGGGATAGAACAGGAGCATCCTCAGGACTTCCTTGAACACCCCGTCCGGGGCGACCGGCCTTCCCAGCATCTCGTGGATGATCCATCCCGCAAGAATCAGGAACAAGCACGAGCCCGCTATGACCAGGAAGCTCATTGGAACTCTATCCCCAGGACCACGAACGTCGTGTTTCCGCAGTCAAGGTGCAATTGCTGGACGACCTTGTCCTTCGAGTCCTCCTTGTATTCGAGAGGCAGCGTCACCGGCACGCACTTGTATGTGGCTTTGGGGAGTATGTCCTTGGCGGACGTCGGTGCCACCCGGAGCTTGACCGGCATCATGGGCTCGATGAGCATCACCCCATTCGGGGTCCTCTCGCCCTTCCAGCTAAACATGCGCATGTCGTCCTTGGTGTTTGCTGGCATCGGGAAAAGGGCGAGGAACAGGACGATGGCAACATACCAGAAAATCGGCCTTTTCATGTCAGGCCTCCTTGTCGGGCCCCGTGCAACCGGCGTGGCTGGTGGGCTCGTGCAGCAATTGGTCGATGGGCGAGATCTTGTCGGGCCCCGTGCAACCGGCGTGGCTGGTGGGCTTGGGGATCTCGAATTCGATCACCATGTCGTACTCCGGGTCGGCATCCGACTGTGCGGAGGGGTTCGCGCCTACAGTCTTGTTGAAACGGCGTATGACGTCCTCTTCTTCCTGCTTATCCTGGGAGAGCCAGTCATCCAGCAAGTCCTGTCCTTGGTCGACGTCCGGGGCGATGACCAGCAGGCACTTCGTCGGATTCTCGGGGGCCTTCAGCAAGCTCACGCGATTCTCCAGGCGGCATAACCTCACCATGAGCCAAGCGACGAGCCCCGACAATACCAGGATGAATATGGCGTAGGGATAGAACGCAAAGCTATGCATTTCTCGCTCCTTCCGAAAGCTCAAGCATATTATACACCCCTTTCAGGGCCTCGAACGCTTTTTTCAGGTTCTCTCCCCTCTCGTCCGCCACCGCCAGCACCGAGCTCATCCTCGGGAGGATGATGCAGGTCTCCACGGTCGGGTCGTGGGCGGCGAAGATTTCCCGTGCGACCTTCCTTGAGAACAGGACTTGGTTGAGGATTTCCCCTCCCGACTTGGAACGGAACACGTAGGGGATGCCCGCGGCCACGAACGCCATGCCCTTCTCGGGGTTCGTCGTCTCGGAGTAATCCATGAGCTGCATCGTCATGGTGGGACTGGTGCCGGGCGTCCAATGCACGTAGAACGCCCTCAGGCCCGGGAGGACCTTTAGGTACCTGTCCGACCCGATCCCGAGGTTGCTCAGGTTGTTGCTGTCGGCCAGGGCGGGCGTACTGCCCTTGGGGCTGACCCTGAAGGATATCTGCGGGGTGAAGGCGGCGATGATCCTCAGCGACCGCAGGGTGCTGAGGACCAGGTTGTACCTGTCCTCCTCCTCGGTGGACGCTTCCTTGACCATCTTGGCCTTGGGTTCGAACGGCTTGAGCTTGGAGGCCTCCGGCCAGTCCTTCCTGAGCTTCTCGATGTCGGCCTCGGCGTCCCTTGCCTGGTAGGCCATGCCAGCGCAGGACTGGAGGTTCAGCATCACCTGCGTGAAGAGGCTGTAGTCCAGGAGGGGGCAGAGCTTCCTGAGGACGACGTTCCTGTCGTGCCCGGTCGGCTCCCCCTTGACCTCCGGGCCCGCCTCCAGCCACGCATCACGAAAAAGAAGGTAGATTAAGCCTCCCCAATGATTTGTCCTGTCAAAAGGTAATTGGGAAAAGTATTTTAAGAACCACTCTTTGAGTGACTCTTCCGACTCAAAAACGGAATTTGTCCGTTTGGCGAAGGCAATGGTCACCCTGTCGTACATCTCATCCAATTCCATCAGTCCTCCCGCCTTGCGTCGCTGCGATCCTCCATCGCGAAGGCGCAGCCATGCAGCATCATGACTTCGCCCATGCTATCCGCCTTCTATGTTGACCTGCCTGATGGCGAACCCGGCCTTGACCGCCTCGGCCTCCTCGTCCTCCAGGCGGAAGGCCTTGACGGGCTTCACCCACCACCTTTCGATGGGACGCCAATGGTAGCCCAGCGCCTTGGCCTTGTCCCTGTCGTCGTAGGAGACGAGCGCCCTGACCGTGATGGTGGGGGACCTGGCGGACTCCAGGACCTGCTCCAGCAGCCAGCGATCCAGTATCTCCAGCATTACCATCGCGTCGGACAGAGCCCCATGGGCCCGGTAGTGGAGGATGCCGTGCTCGGCGGCCAGGTACTTTAGCTTGACCGACCATTCCTTGGGGTAGGGTATGTCGACCATGGTGTCGATCCACACCTTGCCCTGATCCCCGGGCTCGGCGCGGCCCATGCGCTCGCCCCAGTTCTCGTAGAAGGGCCTGTCGAAGGCGGTGCCGTTGTGGGCGCAGAGCACGTCGGCCTGCTGGTAGAACCCGACGACCCGCCCGAGGGCATCCTTGGCGGGAAGCCCGTACAGGTTGCATCGCTCCTGCGTGATGCCGTTGACCGCCGCAGCGCCTTCTTCCCATACCGCCTCGGGGTCGTATACGAGGAATCCCTCCGACCTGACGGGTCGGCGCAGCTCGGTGTCCCACAGCACCAGCCCCGCCTCGACGACGGAGTGCACCTTGGGATCCCGGCCCGACGTCTCGAAGTCAAGCCCGCCGACTACCATCGTCGCTCCTCTCGTCCAGCTTCGTTCCTATCTCCTCGGCCAGGGTGGCGAATGCCTTCATCAAATCGTCCCCCCCTCCCTCCAGGCAATGCTGGGCGCTGTAGGAGATGGCGTCGAGGCATTCCTGGTAGCAGTCGAGGAGGGCGTTCCGCCCGTTGTTCGTCCTGAGCCGCTGGCCATATTTCTTTTCCCCGAAGTCTATCCGCTTCTCGTGGTCCCTGGCGGTCCATGGCATCCCCCATTGGGCGAGCTTCGCCACGACGAACTTCCCCACGTCCTGCTGGTCCTTGCCCTCCTCCGGAGGCGTGGGCATCCCCTGCATCTGTGCGGCGTCGATCATCTTGTCTCTTCCTTCGTCCTGAACCTTCCGTCGTGCTCCGTGCCTCCGTGGCGCATGGCCGCCACCGCCGCCTTGCTGGACGCATAGGACCCCCGCATGTTGCGGAAGTAGCTATGGTAGCTTCCGGCGAAGCCGCAGGGACACTTCACGGAGGACCACAGGTTGTGGTGGACGATCCTTATGAGCGGGTTGTTCACCAGCCTTCTCGTCCTTATGGTTCCTCGTTTCCCAATACTGCTATTCCACCCGGTCCGTCCCCTTCAGGGACTCCTTGTACGCCAGCCAGGCGGGAATCTTCCTTCTCATCCTCTGGATGACCTGCTCCGCCGACACGGGATGCATGCACCATTCCGGGACGTCCACGCCCACGTCGAAGGACAGGAGGTGCGGCTCCTCCGGGAGGTTGTTGTGCGAGTGCCCGTAGAGCTGCCAGCTTCCCTTGTGCGAGCTCTGCCACGTCCTCATGGCGTAGTGGCACAGCACGACCGTCTGCTTCTCGCCCAGCCACGGCGGGCCTATCCTGATGCTCTCTAGCTGCCTGAACCAGACGAACGCCCCTTCCTTGGCAAGCTTCCTTGCCACCTGGTCGTGGTTCCCCTCGATGAAGTAGAAGTTTCCGACGAGTCGCCTCCGTATCTCCCTGGCCCGGTCCACCTCGATCTTCAGGAACATGTCCCCGAGGGAGTATACCAGGTCCCCCCTCCTGACCACCGCGTTGTGCCGGGCGATGATCGCCTCGTCCATGTCCTCGACGGTGGCGAACTTCCTGATCTGCTTCTTGATGAGGTGGTCGTGCCCGAAATGCTGGTCGGCGGTGAAGAACAGGTTGGGGCATCCCTTCATTATTTCCATTGTTCGTCTTCCGCCCATTCGACGACCGTCTTCCCGTCGTGCCCGTGGATGGCGATGGCGTCCTCCATGGTCCGGTGTATATCGAAGCTTGGCCTCCCGCCCGTCCACCGGACGACGACGCCACCATCCGAGAACTCGCAGCCCTCGGCGACGTAGCCGGTCCCGCTGACCCCGCTTGGGTCCTCTTTCCTAAACAAGTAGAAGGTCCTCATCGCAGCATGTTCTTCACGATTTTCTCTATCTCCGTGTAGGCTTCCTCGAACGTCTTTACGAGCACGTCCGAATGCGCCAGGAGCCATGGGCTGGGCTCGGGGTCGTCGCATACCACCACGACCCATTTGTCATTTTTGTAGGCATGGATGATCTCCATGGCGGTGCCCCAGCTCGGGCGGGGGCAGTATGCCAGGATGATGTCCGACCTGAGTATGTCGAACTTGTCGCGCTTGACCAGCCATTTGGCGGCATCCCGAAGGTCCATGTCGGGACGGTATTGGAGCCTCGTGGGGATGACGGTGATGACCGTGGAGCCTATGCGGTGGTAACGCGCCCTCACCTTTTTCCTCCATCCGTAGGCCTCTTCGTCCGTAAGCCCTGCTATCCCCCCGGAGAGGTATATCGTTGTCATGTGCCTCCTATCCTTGTTCTTCTCCCGTTTGCCGAGGATCGACTTCGTTTCCCACGCCCGAGTCGGTCAATATGGGCCTCCTTTTGGCATACCTTTTCCCGACCTTCGGGATGCGGGTGCCCGCCGCGCGACGCTCCGACCTCCGGCTGAGGACCTTCCATCTCGTCCTGCCGATGGCCCCGTTGTGTCCCTCGCCCCCGCAACTATGGGCCCCTCGCCGCTCCTTGCGACGTCGGTTCCGGTCGTTCGGGGTCTGCCGGTGGTCGACTTGGTTGCTCATGATTCTTAGGGTTCCTTCGCCACTCCTAGTTCTTGGCCTCCCACCTGCCGTTGTCCCCGATTTGATATTTTGGATCGTTCCATACCCAGTCGAAGATGCGGCATTCCCTCCCGCCCCTAACGACCCCGTCCACCCTTCCGTGCCTGTAGAACATCAGGGTCATTCCCTTGAAAGGAGAAACGTCCATGAAGGGCCCGCAACAGTCGGGATCCAGGCTTGCGACGAGCTTGATCCATTCCCGTTCATCATTTGCGGCCAACAAGCGAAGACGGCTTTCGAGGTCCTTGCTCAGGTGGGTCGACCCGCTTCCCCAGTACCCCCCATGGATGGAGTCGGCATCCTCGGCGGCCTTGGCGACGGCATCGTATGCTTCCTTAGCCTCGGGCAATGCTTTCGCCTTCAGCCATTCGAGCAGCTTGATGCAATACCAGTTGACCGCACTCGCCCTTCGTTCGTCCCGTGCCAGGTCCGTCAATGCGTCGCTCATGGTTGCCTCGCTTGTAGGATATACTAGCGGCTCATGTTTTTTACAGATTACTTCGTATGTTTCTATCCACCCGCCTTCTGCTCTGTTTACCTTCTTTATGCAATTCGGGCATAGACTGAGTTCTGTCATGCTGGATTGCGTAAGGCATTTCATGAGTTCTCTTTTCGCATTACAGCCCGCAGAGCTCCTTTGCCAGCCCCAGCAGCTTCGGGTCGTCGGGGCAGAGCATCCTCAGCGCCTCCGCAGGATCCGAGGTCTCCACTCCCTCCACGGCCTCGTCCATCCTGGCAAAGAAGTCCTTGACCTCCTGGGACTTCCCCACCGTCCTGACCCCCTTGTCGGCCGCCGCGAAGGCCTCCTCCAGCGGCTTGAGGGGGACCGGCATCTCCTTGCACAGCGTCCCGGACGTTGAAAACGACAGTATGGCCAAGGATACCGGCCTGTCCACTTGGTCGGTATCGAGGGCCGCCCTGGCCAAGGAGCCAAGGTGGATATGCGTCGTGTTCCCGACCTTCACCGTTTCCTTGCGGCTGTGGTCATGGCCCCAGAGCATGAAGTCGAACCCCGCCTCCGCTACTTGGTCGTACCCGATGGTCTTCTCGGCCCACGACATCCCGCCTCTGCCCGGCTCCCCGTAGGCATGGACTATCGCCACCCTGTTGGTGGCGTCGGGATGGGGCTTGGACGCCAGGATTCTTGCCAGCGTCCCCTCCGCATGGTCGTAGGGAAAGGACTCGACCGTCACCCGTATGATGGTGTCGTCGGAGCTTACGAACATCACCGGCTCGTCCGACAGGTCGAAGTACGCCCCTGCGGCAATCAGCACGCCGAGCGGCTGCCCGGGCAGGGAGTCCATGCGCTCCCCATACCCGAGGTCGTGGTTCCCGACCGTCCCGTATACCATCCCCGTGGGGAAGGTGCGCAGGACGTGCAGGACCCTGATGAGCATGCCGAGGGAGTTCGCCGGGTGCCTCGGGTTCTTGATGTGGAAGGCGTCCCCCCCGCATAATGCCACGCCGCATACCTTGTCCGCTATCCTCCTTACGAACCCCAGCTTCCCGAGGATGGCGGCCTCGTAGTCGTCGCCGCGGCGGCCCGGGGGGACGGCGCTCAAGTGCCAGTCCGTCGACCATACCAGGTTCACCCGGTCATGTCCCAGTTTCACGGTTTTCATATATGGTCACTGACAAAACCCATCGGATGGTTAATACCGCTTGATTTGATTCAAACGGATACGCAGCCTTCTTGGGGTTGCCTAGCCGTCCAGCTCTCTCCAGGAGCAATCCCTGGGGGTGTATTCCGGATCGCCGTAGTTATGCGTGCTCTCGAATACCGGAACGGGCGCATCCTCGGGGGATGTCTTCTTTATGACCAAGACGATGACGCCAGCAGCAAGAAGGTCCTTGATGGGAATTGGATGGCCCCATGTTTCGTTGTCTTGCGGATGCGTCATTTGGAGTTTCTCGTCATAGGGGGTCAGGTCGAAATGCCGAAGTTTCTCGAAGTTCATGACATAGACTATCCTTTGCTTGAGAAAAACGTAAAACAGCCCATGGCACTCCGTGAGGTTATGGAGCCAGCCGCGCCGTTTGTTCCTCCTGTCGCTCCACGTTTCGATGAATAGATTCCCGAACTTGTCGGAACACTCGGTCTTAATTTCGATGTTGTATGTCCCCCGTTTGGTGGTAAGTCTCACATCCCCGCATCGCAACTGGAATTGACTTTCAAAATCTTGGGCTGGGTCGAAATCAACCAATTCAATCTGCGCGTTCTTGTCCTGACCAAGGTACTCCATGACCAGCCTCACCCCAAGCTTGCCCGTATTGTCAGTGTCGTCGGTCATGGGGCCACTTCATTCGTGATTACGGGAGTGTCCGCAGGCTTGCTGTTGATTCTAGTTATCAGTTCGGGCAACGTGTCCCTGATGTCCCCAAGGTCCCCTGGTGCCTCGTTGCCAAGAACGGTCCAACCGTCCCGTTTCTCCCTAGCAAATATCTCCAAAAAAGGACCGGGAAAGCTGGTAGGAACGACGCCAAGGATGTCCCCGTTCTTGTCCTTCCTGGTATAGGGTTCCCGCCTTTTTTCAATTATTTCATGGAGGGTGGCGGGCTTTGTGGAGTGCCCTATCCTCGGATGGATGATGAGGGAACTTTCTCCAGTTCGAATGGACGGAGCGGCGGCCCTCTTGCCCACCAGCACTAGCTCATGGTTGCCCCGGAACCAATACCCGACCCCCAATCCTTTGTCGCTCTTGCACCAGCACAACTGGGTTTTCGGGATAAATCCCCACGCCCTCATCAACCCGTAGGCATCCTCGGTAAAGGAGCCGGTCGTCCAGAGGAATACGTATGCCTCATCTGGGTGCATGACATCGTTGATAGGAAGTTTTTTTAAGTCACTGATGGTGAGGGTCTTATACTTGGAGTTTCCTTCCTGGATTACATACCCCGAAAGTTTGCTGTTTCCCGATGCCCTTTCGTATGGCCAGGGAGGATCAATGATGAGCGTTTTGAACTTTTCCATAAATCGCTAATCCCCCTGCCTTTGATACACCTGACCGGCCGCCACCTCGGCCTCCCTCTCGGGGTGGCCCACGAGCCCGGGGGAAGACGAAGAATCGCCAGCCTCGAACCCGGCCTTCGGGACCTGCGGGAACGAGAACTCGATCATGAGCTGGTTCGCGGAGTCCATGAGGTATTCGGTGTTCCCGGCCTTCACCGTTCCCTTCCGGGTGTCGCCCCCGACCAGGTAGAGGAGCAGGCGCTCGATGGCGGCCACCACGGAATTGCAGTTGGCGGTCGTGCTCGGGTTGTCCCGCTTGTATTTCTTGACGATCCCGCCGAGGGCCGCCTTGACGTCCCTCAGGAACTCCTTGTTGTACCGGCCAAGGTAGTTCGCCTTGTACTCCCCATAGGAGTAGAGGGCCGTCTCCATGCGGTTGGTCATGCCCTCGATGAAGTCGAGGTTCATCTGGTCGTTCATGCTTACTATGGTTCTTTCTGACATAAGTTACATGCCTTCGATGTTGAGATGGCTGGCCGAAGCCCTCCGGGAGCACCGTCGCCCAGCCTTCCTTCTGCGGTTACCGCCAGCGTCGCGCTGGCGATCCGGCTTAACCAACCATTCTTCGGCTTGACCTGCCCGGCGGGCGGCGCAGGTTCACGAACCCCGGTTCCATGCCGAGCGTCCTGATTATCTCGACTGCCGCCCCGTTGGCCACCCCCTCCAGGGCGCAGAGGACGATGTCCTCGTCCGCCCTCACGCTGGCCGATTTGTTTATCAGCAGCGCGGCGCGCATGGCCGTCCTAACCCGGGCCTTGACCCAGCACTCCTGGTCGGGGCCCACGATGGTCGGCCAACTGTCGTGCTTGCAGCCCGCCTGCTGCACTTGCTCGTTCGGCGACAGCTCCGAATACACCGGCACGCCATGCTTGGCGACCATCTCCGAAGCCCTTTTCTTGGCGTTTCTTTCGTAGCCGATGTTCATGGCATCATTCCTCCGTCTTGTCCGCGAGGGGCCCGAGCCCCGAGTCATCCACCATCGACCTCAGCATGTCGGCGATGGTCTGCGCCCTGGCGGCTGAATCCCGGATGTGCGCCACGTCGTAGCGCATCCCCGTGAGGACCTTCACCGCCCTGCCTACGTTGCCAATACTCCACGAATCCGCCATCTTTATCCCCGATGCCGCCTCGAACTTCTCCACGTCCTCCCGCAGCCTCCGGGATTCCCTCCTGGCCATCTCCTCGCCCTGTTTCAGTCCCTCTTCGTACTTTTCCCGCAATTCCTTGTTCGGGCACTGGGCCTGGTTACGGAGCAGGGAGGCCACGAAGTGCCGGTCGAGCGGCAGGGCCTCCAGCTTGGGGGCCTCCACGTCGCACTTCAGCACGTTCCCGTGCATCACCAGCAGGCCCCATGCGGGGGGAAGCTCCCCGGAACGGACGATATTAGCTTCCTCGTCTCCATATCCTCCCGCTATGACCAGCCACCAACGGTCGCAATAGCGGGCTATGGAGTCCGCCTTCTCGGGATTCCTCAATTCGTTGAGGAAGTCGCTGCGGTTAACCTTAACCTCGAAGCCATGCACCTCCATCCCCCTCGATGGCCAGAGGTTCATTGCAATGGCATCCGCCGTCCTCAGGGAACTGATGTATCCCGTACCGCTTCGGGCCTGGGGGAAGAACGCCCATTCCGGGTCGGGATAGCGCTTGGCCAGGGCGATCACCACGTCCCTTTCCGTCCAGCCCACCTCGGGTTTCTTGCCCATCTTCCTGCGCATGCTATGCAGGCTCCCCGGTCAGCCTTTGCCTTGCCGGGCGCAGGCGGATCAGGACGTCGGCGTCCATCGGGCTCGCCTTCCCGAGGAGCACGTCCGCCGCCACCCTCGCCAGCACGGGCTGCTTCCCCTGCCGCACGGAGTCCGCGGCGAGCTTGACCACCAAGCTCCTGGTCGCCGAGGGGCCTATGCCTTCGGAGAACGTCTTCCAGTTGTACGCCTTCTTGCTGGCCAGGGCGTTCCCGCCTCCGCCCAGGATCCTTCCCTCCATCTGGAGGGCGGCACCGAGCATCCCCGCCGCCGCGCCCATCTCCTCCATCCCCGCCACGCACAGCACGAAGTTCCTGTTCCCGTGGGACTCCAGGAGCTTGGTTTCCTCCCTCGTCCCTCCCCATCTCACCCTGAGGGGATCGTCCGGTATGTCCTGGACGACGGGCTCAAGCTCGGCAATCGTGGGCCCCCGGAAACCGGGGTCTACCTCAATCTTTACCATAGTCTGGGTTGAAGGACTTGATCAGCCGGTCCATCAGCGACCTGAGCCCGGACGGAGGGGGGGTGTATGGCTCGTCGAGCTTCCAGCCGCAGTTTGCGCAGTAGACCTTTGAAGGCAAAGCGCTCCATCCTATCCCACAGCGTGGGCAGCGGACGTCCCATGGTTTCGGGCCCTTCCTCCCGCACGTGGAGCAGAAATTCCACACTACTATGCTTTTGCAGTTTTCGCAGTACATCGCCCGCTCCTTTCGGATTCTTCCTATCGCACGACACCCAAAAACGGGGGCATCTGGCAGACCACGAAGTGGAAGGTCACTGCTTGGTCGTCGGAAAGGCCCGAAGTCAGGGTTTTGAGTTCCCGATGCATCAGTCGTGCCGGTATGCCCTCCGGGCAGCTCCACATCTCCAAGTAGGGCCGGGTCCTTCTCCATTTCCCGGGGTCGTCCTGGAAGGGACGGCGACTGGGCATTGCTTTCTTGCCCAACTTTGCCTTAGGCATGGACATCCTCCTCTATGAGATGCGTTGGCCTGGGGGTCCCGGCCTTGAAGAACGTCCCCTTGACCTCGACGGGGGGCGACGCCGCGGGTGACGACACGTAGGCCGGTAGGTCGTCCGGCACTTCCTCCTCCGTTTCGAGCGCCTTCCTGTCCAGGAGCCTGCCCGGGTCGTCCCTGGAGATGTCGTCCCCGTCGTTGAACAGGGGCATCTGGCTGGTCCATGCGGCGTTCACTTGGTCCTTGCCCAGGGAGTACTTTTCCATCTGCGTCTTCTTGTGCTCCTTGATCTCCATCTTGAGGAGCTTCACGGCGCTGAGCATGCTGCCCAGCGTCACGTCGAGGCCGCCTATCAGGCGGGAGAACTCGGAGTCCGCAAGGCGGTTGACCTGAAGCGAGGACAGGCGGGCCCTGGGCTGGGCTAGGTCGTTGACGACCTGGTTGGCGGCAAGCGCATACCACGCCTCGAACTCCCCGTGGAGCCTTTTCAGCTTTCCTGCGGCATCACACACTCTGGACTCAAAGTTGCTTATGAGCTGGGACACCCGCTCGCAGTCGTCCGCAACCTTCTCCATCGCCATGGTGAGCTGGACGGTGTATTGACCCTCAGTCCCCGGGGCAACGCTGAGGTCCAGGCCGAGCCTGGGCAGGGCGTCCACCTCGGCCGCCAGCCGGGCATACAGGTCGTCGTACGACACCGCGTCCCCGTTAGACGTGTAGGAAAGCTCCCACCTTATCTTTGCGATCTGCCCGAGGACGTGGGAGCCCTCCAGAAGGGACTCCGCCTTGAGCGCCTCAAGCACCGGGTTGCTGTCCATCCACCCTCCTCAGGTAGCTCTTTACCTTTTCCGTCTTTGCAACGGCATCCTCGAACTTTGCCTTGAGGTCTTTTCCGCCCATGCATCCATGGGCGAACTTGCTGCACAGCAAGGATTTCCATGCGGCCAGAAACATGTCGAGGGAGTCCTCGATAACGGAGCCGACGCCCTCCAGCGTCACGCCGTCCTGGTAGGAGCCCTTCAGGTTCAGGAACCTGCCAATCCCGTTCCCGTACTCCTTGTCCGCTAGTTCGATGCTTATCGTCACCGACTGGATGATCAGGTTTCCCATGTCGTTCCTCTCCTTCGGGACTGCCTTGGGGCTGTGTCCGGCACGTTTCGCATGCTCATAGCTCGCCATCCTCCTCCACGGCTGCCCATGCTGCCTTATTACCGTCTTCCCGTCCTTTTTTCTCGAACCCCATGAGGTATTGGTCCCCGGACCTGGCCTCCAGGATGAGGTCCCCCTCCAGGAACCGCTTCATCGAGGTGGTGCGCTTGTGTGCCTTGCGCAGCATCTCCAGCTTGAACTCCTCGTCGGTCCCGCATTCCATGCCGCTTTCGAGGTCCAGCTCCCCGCCCTCCCCGAGCAGCCCCCCGCTGTGGCTCTCCCCGAGGATCACGTCGAACACGCCCTTCTTGCCCTTCAGGACGTCTATCGTGTACTCGTCCACCGTGCCCCTGGCCACGAGGATGTGGAGGGTGCAGGTGGTGTGGGGGGAGGCGGACCTCACCATCCTGCCCACGAGTTGGAGGAGGTCCCCCCACGACCACGGCAGGTCCAGGCACACCATGTGGGCCGCCTGCTGGAGGTTGAGGCCCTCGATGCCGGCCGCATTGATGAATATCAGGTCGTGATCCGGGCTCTCCTGGAAGAGGCGCTTGGCCGCGTTCCTCCGCTTTTCGCCCTCGGGGCCCGTTATGCGGAGGAACCTGCGGGAGGTGAACTTGCCAGCCTGGGTAAGGCGATCCAGGCGGTTGATGTGCCTCAGGAACTTCGTGAAGACGATTACCTTCTCCCCCTTCAGGTCACCATCCAGGAGGTCGAGCAGCGCCTCCTCCTTGGGCGAGAGCACGGGGGAGAAGAACCGCTTTTCGTCGGACGGGTCTATGAGCGCCCAATGGTTGGCGATGAGCTGCTGGACGCTCAGCATCGTCATCGCGTTGCTGGGATTCCGCTCCTTCTCGAACACCTCTCCGTGCACCCTAATCAGGGAGGGCGGGAGGACGTATGCCCCGGAGGGTATGTCCTCCAGGAGCAACTTTGCCTGCCTGTCGTCCAGGTCCACGGGATGGTAGGTGGTGTCGAGGACCGGCAGCGGCTCCTTGACCTGCGCCTGGCTCCGGCCGAGGTAGAACGGGCGTATCCCCCTCTTGAACTTGTCGACGTTCTTGTACCCGTCCAGGACCCGCTTGTTGATGCCGTTGCCGACGTACTGCTTGTGGAATATGCAGAACTCCTCCCCGAACTCCCACATGTTCCCGAACGGCCTGACGCCGAGGGCGCTTATCGCCGCGTAGAACTCGTCCAGGGAGTTCTTCATGGCGGTGCCGGTGAGCCCCCATGCCCAGCGGCATGGTCTGTTGAGGTATATCACCAGGGCGCGAGTCTGCGTGCCGGGCGTCTTGAACCGGTGGGCCTCGTCGAATATCAGGGCGACCCGGTGCCCGTCCGCCTTGAGTATCTCGGCGAACGTCCTGATCTCCCTGGAGACCGCCTCCCTTTTGTTCCTTACCGGCATCCCGTCCTCGTCGAACTTTCCCTCTATCCTCTTGCGGGTGCCGATCATGGAGGAGTACTTGGCGATGAGCACGTCCTTCTTGACGCCGGCCAGGAAATCGCGGAGCTGCTGGTACCTCGCCTCGGAGCCCTTCAGCCCCCGGTAGCGGTCGCGCATGACGAACGGGCGGAGGAGGCTGAACCGGCGCACCTCGTCGAACCATTGGTACGTCGTCGACTTTGTCGTCACCACCAGCACCTTGAGTTCCTGGATTCTGTCCTTCAGCCAGCAAGCGGCGGCGATGGCGTCGCTGGTCTTCCTGAGGCCCACGCTGTCGCCCACCAGGAACCGGTTCATCCTGACGAGGTGGTGGATCGCCTGTAGTTGGTATTGCCTCAGGACGAGGGGCTCCTCCTCCTTCTCGGTGTCGAGGTTGAGGATTTTCGTGCGGAGCAGGGAGGGCCATTTGAACGGGATGGGATTGTCGTCGCGGACGTCCCACTTGCGGACAAGGTATAGTTTTTCAAGGGTTTTGGGGTCTATCCCAAGCTGGCTGGTGTATTCCGTTACGAGGGGGCAGGCTGTCCGTTCGTCATTCATCCCACCAACAAAATACCGAGTCTTCCGCCTCTTCCTCTTTCTTCTTCCGCTTCCGGTGCCCTACGATGTGCCCGTCCTCGCCGACTTCGAGTTCCTCCAGGAGGTAGTCGTCGTCCCTCTCCTCGTGGCCCGTCGGCTCCGAGTCGTCCAGTTCTTCCTCGTCCTCCAGGAAGTCAAAGATGCCCACGTCGCAACCCCCGTCCCATCCCCCTTCCAAAGGAGCCAATAGTTCTGATGGCGGCTCGCCCAGGTCGTAGTCCTCGGGGACCTGGTCGTCGCGGAACATGATGGCTTCGAAGTTCACGCCATTACTTCTTGGCCCGGGGACTCGCCGGAAGCCAGGATGACGACCAGTTCCTGGAGGGTCACGAGCTTCCAGTCCCCATAATCCCCGTACCTCACCTCCACCCTGAACCGGGGCATCCCCGGGACGAGGTTCTCGTCGAGGGCTATCTCCCCCAGGGACGGGATGCTCTCGGTCGGCGGCACTTCGATGACCACTTCGGGCCTCCCGAAGGGGCAGCCGTCCTCAAGCTTGTTGCGCACCCACGCCTTGGATATCTCCATCCCATTGACCCGCAGGTACATCTTCAGGGCCATTGTCCGTCTCCCTTCCTCTAGCTAAAGATACTAATATCGCAGGTTTTGGTCAGGCGGGCGGGAACAATATCGCCCGGAGGGCGGAATTGCGGCGGTCGTACCACCTGGAGAGGGAGGAGGGGCTCTTGTAGTCCTTGCGGGGCCTCCGTCCCAGCTCCACCTGAAGGTCAAATAGCGGCTTGGGAAGCCACTTCAGGTCCCCGGAGAACTTCCTGTATTCCCCTATGCGCTTCCTGGCGGCCTTTTTAAGCGCCTTCCACGCCGCCTCCTTGCCCCATGTCCTGGCGATGGCTTCCTGCCTTCTGGCGTCCCTGTGGGAGGCCCATGCCACCCCTTCCAGGAAGGCTTGGCTCGCCTTGAGGGCGGAATGGATTCCCGGATTGGCGGCCTTGAAGATTTCGAAGCAGCACTTCCCTATGGGCGCATTCCCGAAGGGACCCTTGAGTATGAAGACGAGCCTACCGGAAGGCCTGCCGCAGAGCCCGCACCAAACCCCTCCCCCCTCCCCGGCGTCGTAGCACCGGCCTTTGTAGGTCAGGGTGGCCAGTCTTGGATGGGTTTCCATGCCCATATTATACCTTTCTCGGATGCCTTTGGCAAGGGATTATGGAGAGGAAGGGGAGACGCCGCTTATCGCCATGACGGAGTCGCATATGTCCTCCCGCATCAGGTACTCCCCGATCAGGTAGGCTATGGCGTATGCAGCAAGCCCGGGCCCGTGGGCCAGGCACGGCAGGAGGTATATCTGGATGGAATTGGGGTTGGGGGTTCTGTGGTGCCGCAGCAGCACGGAAGGGCCGTACGTCCCGTCGCGGGAGCCCTTCAGGTCGACGCGGGAACCCTTTCCTGGATGGGTGTCGATCCCGGAAGGCATGGAAACGGCGAACACGGAGACACCCGAGAACCTCGAATCGTCCTGCATCTCGCATGCCACGTTCCCGCCGGTCCCGATCCCGATCAGCAAAGAATGGGGGGCGACGCCCGGGGGCATGGCTATCGAGGCGGGCGGGAAGGGCCATTTTCCCGGAACGAAGCCCGCAGGGTAGGGAATCCCCCCTTGGAAGAACAGGTCCCTGGGAAAGTGCTCCTTCAGGATTCCGGCGAGCTTCACCGTGAACTCCGCTGACGAATCCTGGAAGTCGTTGAGCAGGTAATGCATAACGAACCGGCTGCGGTTTGTGCTAGAGTCCTTTATTTGAGCCATAGTCCATCCCATCCCTCTGCGTTGTAGGAAAGGTCAAAACACGGTCCGGGTCGCATGGACTTGAAATCGTAAAGGCGCATAGATGCGCACTTTTCGCATGACTGTTGGGAATCGAACGGGGCCGGGTAGGGCACACATCCGAGGGTTTTCGGTTTCCCCCAAGCATGGCTCCTGCACAAAAAGACCCATATCCATAGCCGTTCGACTATGGTCAGCTTCCGCAAGCTAACTTTGCTTTGTCCCATGCAGTCCCCTCGCCCACGACCTGGCCAGCCTCAGGAGGCCCAGCGCCTTGTATGCCCAGTGCTTCCACCAGACCATCGCCATCCCCGTCCCTGCGGCGACCGCCGCTGCCGCCTGCGGTCAAAGCTGGCACATGGCTTATCCCTACCTTATCTGGACTTCTGAAAGCCCGTTGGGCATGAACCCGTAGTCAAAATAAGTATCCGCAGTTCAACATTTAAGGTTACGGACACAGATTTACCAATGGCTTTGGGGGCCTTGGTTGCTTTTGGAAGCACTAGGTTCGCCGGAGCGGAACTCTTGGCATTGTTCATTCCAATTGTCATTTTGGTGTATGCTCCCGATTCTTTATTCCCTGAAGCCCTCCAGCGTGGCGATTGCGATCCTCGCGCCCAGCCCGGGGTCCTTGAACCGCTTGACGCTGATGTAGGGACCGTCCCCAAAAAGACCGTTCGAGGCGGAAAACCCGTGGGCGACGCCCTTTCGTATGGCCTCCAGCGCCTCTTCCTTCGTCCATGCGTACTGGCCGGTGGTCGGGTTCCGGACCTCCTCGGCCTCTCCGACCCAGTCGAAGAAGTTGCCCTCCTCCTTGAGGGAGGAAAAGCTGAGGGGCTCCTTGTGGTAGTACTTCCAGACCGGCCCCCTTTCCTCCAGGACGAGGTCGTCATCCTTGGCCGAGGTGTCCCATCCCGCCCCGACCTTGCTCGAAATCCGGTAGGCTGGGAACTTGGAGCCGTCCAGGCATTTCGTGGCAAGGTGGTGGTAGTCGATGCCCACGACCTGGAGTATTTCGGGCCTGCAACTGGGGGGCATGTGCTCGTAGATGCTCACCACCCCCGACGTCCTGGCTGCCCTGACCCAGTCCATCTCCCAGAACGGCGTCTCCGGAAGGTCCCGTAGACGCTGCTGGGTGCCTTTCCAATAGTCGGGGTCGAGCCGCAGCGCCTCCCGGTAGGCGGCAATCCGCCTTTCGGACTCCTCCTTGTCGGCCAGCTCGATGCGCCCGGCGAACTCGGTGTGCTCCTTCCCGTCAGCGAAGCGGAGCCTGACCCAGAATTCGTTGACGTACACTCCTGGTGCCCGCCCAAGGAGGCGGCCATGGTAGGTTTCTTCGAATCCGACGACGGTGGCGGTGGTCCCGTCCGGACAGGGGTTGTATCCCCATTCCCGGCTTTCCTTCTCGATGGTGATCGTTACGGAGTCTCCAGCCTTCAAGAGCGAGCCCAGCATTTTCTATCCCTCCCCCATGACCAGGATCGGCGCATGGCAGCCCCCTTTGGGCTTCCTTGTCGTGAGCAGGACGTCCTTCGCCGCCTTCTCGGCGATGGCCTCGCACTTCAGCACGTATTTCCGCTCGAAGCCCCGTCCGTCAGCCCCGAGCGACGCGAGGATGCTGCGCATCTGGAACAATACCTCGTTGCCAGCCCGGAGGGCGAGGTCCCGCTCCGTCTCGGCCTCCCTGAGCCTGTCCTCCATCCGCTTGGCGCACTCGTCCCATCCCTGGCGCTGCCCCATGCGGACGATCCTGAACAGGGACGCGTCGCCGGACATCCCCAGTTCCTCGAAGGACGGGAAGCACATCCTGAATTCGCCGTCGCTGTCCATCACTCCCCCTTTCCGTCCTCGTAGAACCTCTCGTCCTTGCCGTGCGGCCTCACGGTCGCCCACAGGTCGGCATACGCCTCGGGAACTTTCCCATAGTACAGCTTGTACGCTACCTTGACGGTCTCCTTGTCGAACAGGGCATTCATCCTGTCCAATATGGATTTCTTGTCTCCCGTCAGGTGTTCGAGGCAGTTCTGGGCATCCAGCGCCATCCTCAAGTTCCCGTGGAATGCCTGCGTCAGGCCCGCCTGCCAGTTTCGCACCCACTGGGCGAACTCCTTCGGGGTTTCCCTGTTGTCTTTCATTTTTTTCTCCGTCAGATAGATAGCAGAGTTCAGGGCCTGGGATACGGCATTGACGACTTCCCTCCTGATTTCGTTGAGCTTTTCCTCGTTGAAATGGACGATACCTCTGAGCTTCTCGTTCTCCTTCCAGCGCTCCGTCTCCTCCCATTTCTTGACCAAGGACTCGGTGATTTCCTTGCAGTTGGTGCGGACCAGCAGGTTGAGCGCCCCGCAGCCATCGTCATAGACGATCTTGGTGTTTGCGAGCCCATCTGCGTTGGTGCCGACAAGGTAGATTGTCCGGGGCGTTCCGCAGTACCACACGATGCCGCTTATATGACACCAGCGATTGTTGTGCTGCACCCCGCATTTTCCGCAGGTCCATTGAAAGAACCCGTCGCAGTGATGGGTATAGGAGCCGAGGCAGGTTACCTTCTCTGCCGGTACGGGCTTTCCATGCTCGTCCTCGTATTCCTTGTCCTGGAGATTGGTCATTGCCCCTTCTTCTCGTTTCTAATTACAAAGCAGTCGCCATGGAAGCCGTTGACTTTAACATAGGCTTTTAATGACGGATAATCGGAGAATGTCTTCCCCTCGCTTATCGTCCCGCCATCCGGAGCGAGGAACCATCCCACGGCCACCTTGTTGCCCCTGGCCAGGGCCCGCCTCAGGGTGCTAAGCGTGTGGCTTTTCATCGGAGGCCACCTTTCAGGAATCGTAGTCCGGCGGCTCGCCCAGGAGGCACACTATCCGGTCCCCCGCCCGCGACGCCCGGACGACCCGGCCGCTGCCCATGTTGACCTCCGCGATGATGCAGTCGAGGTGGACATAGGCCACGACCGGTATCGGCTTCGTCCCGGCGCAGTTCGGCACCTCCTGGGAGAGGCGCAGGAACAGGCCGCCCTTGTTGTGGCATGCCGCACACTCCACCGCTTCGGTGAGCTTTACGACCTCGACCAACGCCTCGGCGGCGATCCTGTCATGCTTCTGGTTCTTCATTGTATCCTCCCGAAAAGAATAGGATTTCCTCGTACCACTTCCTTGACAGCCGCAAGTACACCACCCTTCCCGTGGCCCCGTTGACCGCCCTGACGAGGACGGTCTCGGGGGAAGAAGATGGTGGCTCGCTTTCCGAGATGTGCAATTCGTTTCCTGCCATCAAGCCTCCCAGTAGTATCTGGCGAGTGTCGGAAAGTTGTGCTTCATCCAGAGGTACTGAAATAGGAACCGGCTGCGTATGTACAGCCAAGTGTTCATCGGGTACGACTTGCCATTGATAATCATCGAGAGTTCCTCGAAAATTCCTAAAAATCCTCCAGCGCCCCGCATCCGGGGCAGCGACGCCAGCCCTTGCCGTCCGCCTCGAACGGGCACGTCGCGGAATGCTCGATGGTCCCGCCCACGGGGTAGGCCTTGATGCCGTTCGCCCTCCATACCTGCTCGACGACCTTGGGGCGGTCGTCGATGGCGAAGGCTATGCGATCCTTCGGAATCCAGGCCAGGACGGCATCCAGGATGTTCTGCTTGACGATGTGGTCCGAGACGTCCGATCCCGCAGGCCGCATGAAGATGAAGTCGAAGGGGGCCCGGCTGGCCTCCAGCCAATCGCAGGTGTCGGCGCAGCAGGTGTCGTGCCGCCCGCTTACGATGATGATGTTGTGGGTCGGGTAGAGCGCCCTGAGCCATGCCGCCACGGGCTCCCGGCACCTGTCCAGCAGGACCTTGCTCTCGTCGTACTGGTCCCTCACGCCCTCGTGGTCGGCAAGCGTCCCGTCCACGTCGCAGAACACGACCTGGGCCTCGGGGAGCCGCAGGACGAGCCCGTCTCCGGTCCCGGTCGCCAGGAGGGCCTGCCAGTCGCACACGGCCCGGTTGAACTCCACGATCTCGTATCCGGCGGGCACCACGGGCGCTTCCCGCAGCCTCTGGAACTGCCGCCTTATGGCCTCCTCGGGGACGCACTCCTTTCCCGTCCTCCCCTTGTTCCTCTCGATGCATTCCTTCTCGGATGCGTTCATCAGGACGAGGTCGAACGCCGCCCTGGACGCCCTGGCCATCCGCTCCCATCTGAGGCGGCGGCGGGCGGTGCAGTTGGTGTCGTCCACGATGGCGCTGAGCCCCCTGCTCAGGGCCAGCCGCACGCCATTCTCCTCGTACTTGCGAACGAAGTCCTCGTTCCTGTGGTTCCACGGGGAGTCGCCGAACAGCATGGAGCGGAGGGAGTCCCGGTTGAACCGTATGACCTTGCCCTGCCCCCAGTTGACCCATGCCTTCGCCACAGTGGACTTTCCCGACCCGGCGGGCCCCACCATCACGGTGAGCTGCGGGGGGTTCTTCCTCCCCGCCGCGTAGTCGACGAACTGATGCGAGAACGATTCCTTGCTCATTTTCTACGCCTTCTCCACAGCCTTTGCCAGGGCGACGACCTGCCTGAGCTCGTCCAATTCCAGGTAAACGTTGTCGTTGTCCTTGGAGGTAATGCGGACGTATACGGATTCGTCAACGGTGCGCCTGTTGGCCTCCACCTTGTTGGTGCCGATTTACTTCGTGATCGTGGTCATGTTTTCCCCCAGCTAGTCTTTTGATGCCTTTATCGCATTCTCGACGTTAACCCTGAAGTGGAAATTGGCAAGGTCCGCAGCCACTTGGCCATTCATGAGCGCCTCGAAGAACTCGGTGGAGCAGTCGAACTTGTCCAGCTTGAACAGGAGCGCCTGCCCCTCGCCGCGACCGATGGAATAGAGGCTCTCCGGCGGCTTGGCCAGTACCCTTATCTCGGTCCAGCTCAGGCCCAGCGGCCCGATGTAGACCAGGAGGTACAGCTTAGGCTTGGGCTTCGCCTTCGCTTTTTGGGGCTTCATTTTTCTCCTTTTTCGGACCCTTCTCGCATACCACCGTGAACCGCTTTCATTGGGCTTTGCAAGGCAGTCGCCGAGCATTCTGACTCTTTAGTCGCCTAAGCGCCGCTCGCTTGCATTGGCGGGTGGTTCTGTCAATAATCAGCTTGCCCAAAAGATGATCGTTTTCATGTTGCGCGCATCGTGCGACCAATCCGGATAGCTCCAGGATTTTCATTTCACCTGTTAATGGGTCGTGGTACGTCAGTGTACATTGGTTTTGCCTATTCACTGGCACGTTGATTCCCGGTAGGGAAAGGCATTGTTCGTTTTGCATCTCGTACTTCCCAAAAGGAGCCACCATTGGATTGACCGCTATGATAACTCCCTTGCCTTTGCTTTCAATCTTTTTAAGGTCCATCACGAATATTTTCTTGGATATGCCGACCTGCGGACCAGATAGCCCTATCCCGTTTGACCCCAAACTTTTTAGCATCCTCTCTCCGAGGTCTTTCAGGCCCTCCCCGAACTCCTCCGGGTAGACCGGAGGGCAGGGCGTGGACAGGATGGGGTCGTCCCACAGGACGATGGACAGCGGCCCGAAGGACGGGCCGGGGACGGAGAACGTTTCCTTGGGTTCCTTAGGCAAGGCCCCTCCCGATCAGGCGTTCGACCTCCGCCCTGCCGATGGGCGTCCATTCCGGTTCCCCGTAGTACCGCATGCGGCATTTCTCCGCCCCGAACCCGATCACGGAGAAGTCCTCCCCGCGGCCCCTTCCCTCGTAGCTTTCGGGTGTGTAGTGCTCGATCAGGACGGACGGCTTGTCGGCCCCGCGCTTGCCGAAGACGTGGGAAAGCTTGAGCAGTTCCTCCGCCGCCACGGCGACGTACTCTATACCGTTGGTGATGCTGAGCCCCTCGTTCTCGGGAATTTCCGTGGCGACCAGCACGCGCAGGTCGGAGCCATCGTATACGGAGAGGTGGCATGCGGCACTCTTTTTCTTGAAGTGCCCATCGTAGACAAGAATCCCGGAATAGACCAGAGTCAGCGGCTTGCTGGCAGGCTGGATTTTCAGGTAGACAAGCGTTATCATGTGGTCCACGTTCGTCCTCCGCTTATACTATACCGCGAAGGAGGTCGGTTTTCGGGGGTTTTTTGAGGTCACATAGCATTTCATACCGTCACAGCCTCCCCTCGTGCTTCCCGAATACGGCCTCGAACACCCTCTTCCAGTTGATGTCGTCGTCCAACGTTCCGACCAAGTAGCGGAACACGTCCCGGACCCTCCTGCCGCCCACGATGCAGGGGTACACCGGCGTATACTCACTCTGGTCGCCCGCAAAGGCGGACCAGAGGGTCCGCCTCCCGTAGTCGGTCTGGCAGATGTCCTTCGCCAACTCGATCACCTGCCCCTCGCATCCGCACCTTATGTAGGCGTATTCCCCTCTGCCTCCGTACCTCCCGCCCAGCGGCTCCCCGCAATGCCCGCACTTCGGCCTGTCCGGCATGCTCAGCTTCCCTTCCTTTCCGCAAACCTCGCAGCCAGTTCCCTGACTTTGTTCCTGAACCGGTTGAACAGCTTCTGGTCGATCCCGATGGCGTGCCCCTCGTGCAGCCCGGACCTGATCGCCACGGTGTTGGCGAGGCCCTGGCAGGTCATGCACCAGAAACGCCGGGCGTCGGCGAAGCTCCCCCCGGCCTCCTCCACGGCGTGCAGGAAGGGGGCGACCGAGGGCTCCCTTCCGGCCACGAAGTCGATGAACTCCGAGGCCAGGATGCGATCCTCCTGCTTCTTGAACAGCCTCTGACTGCCCTTCGAGAGCCACGCCGAATGCTTGTAGACGTACTCGCTGGAGGCGTTCGGGCCCTGCATGTCGTTCTCCCCCTCGTCCTCGCATGTAAAGGACATGTTGTCCCTATGGCTCAGCGGGTTCCTGGAGAACTTGCTCCCGACCGTGCGGAACTTGTTACCGAGGCAAAAGTTGATGTAGTTCCTGAACCTCCTTTCGGAGGCCCCGTACTGCTTGAACGGGTCGAAGGTCTGGATCACGTCCTTCTTCCCGGCCTCGCGGTGCTTGGACTCCGAGGGAAGGAACTGGAGGTGGATGAGGAGGTCCTGGGCCCAGTCCTCGATGTCCTCGTCCGAGGCATGGGAATACAGCCTTTTTTTCACCCAGTTGCGGACGTAGTTGGGGAAGCGCTCGTAGAACTCCCCGAAGTCGCACGGCACCGTAAACCCGTCGTCCCCGACGAAGTGCCCATCCCCGGACACGTAGAACGCATCCCCCGAGTATCCTTCCTTGGCCGCCGCCACGGCCCCCTTGGGAGGGGGACGGACGGGGGCGAACGCTATTTTCAGCGGTCCGCCCCGAGTTTTCCCGCAAAATGAAGATTTACCTTAAATGCTTATAAATAAAGTAGTTAGCCATCCTCCGGAACATCCTGGGCCGAGCCTTCCTCGTTTTCCGGGGACGCCGTCCCCGGGATGGTCCAGGAGGCGGGCCTGGGAAGGGGGGGAAGCCCCTTCTTCCTGCGCTCGTAGTTCTTCTGGTCGAACTTCTTTCTGGCCTTGTACTCCGGGGAGCCCCTCTTAGCCTGGGGAGGCCTTTCCTCCTTCTCGGGAGCGGCGGACGGAGCGGGCTTGTCCTCGGGCGGGGCGATCTCGTGGCTGGGGTTCTCCGCCACCGGCTCGGGGACCAGCTCGGGGACCGACTCGGGGATTGGGCGAGGCGAGCTCGTGGGCTTGGCCTCCTTGTCGCCAATGATCCCAAGGGAAAGCAGTATGGCCTTCAGCTTTTCGGGCTGCTCGGCCAGGATGTCGAGGAGGGCCTCCGCTATCTTCCTGGCCATCCTCCTTTCCTGGGCCTCCCTGCGGTCATTGAGCTCGTTCACGATGTCTTCCAGCAGCTCCATCTTGTCGGGAGCTATCTGCAAGAAACGATTGGGTTTGTTTGGAGCTTCTTCGGCCTTTTCAGGCTCCTTCTTCGAGGGGATTGACGGAAGGGATGCTGGGACATTGCTACGGACGTCGTCCATTGTGTGACCTCCAGTGGGTTGATGAAAGGTGCCGGGAAACCTGCCGTTCCCGGCTACGGACAATACCACAAAACCAGAAAAATCGCCATTTTAGAAAGCCCCCAGTGGTCATTTCATCTTGCTACGGAGCCACAGTCCTCCGACTGTGGATAATCCGACCACTATGAACACGTCGCCGATGCTCAGGCATGCGTTGGGCTTCCCGATGATGTCCGCCAGGAACACCAGATGGGCCTTGCTGCTCAACTGAACGTGCAGGCCATCGGCCAACGGCACGCTGGATAGGGCTGGCATCAGCCAATGATTGCGGGCGCAGACAGCCATGTTCAGGGTTACCCCGAGCATCGTAAGACGCCAGCCGGTCCGCCAGGGCGACCACATCGCTAGGCAATAGCCGTTGGGTATCAAAAGAAGCCACACAAGCCACGGTAGTTTTGTACAATAGCTATATGGTAACAGTATCCAGAGCAGGGTTAAAACCGCTGCTGTCGTTTGGATGATCCGCTTCGTATTTTTCATCTCAAACCCTTGAAAGAACTAGGGATGTGAATCCATTGTTTTCCGCAGCAAGCAATCACATCCTGCCGCCGTCCATGCACGACCTGAACTCCTCGAATGCCTTCTCGCACCTTCCGGTCGCCTGGCTGACGGACTCCGGGTACAGGTCGATGCCCACGAACCTGCGGCCCAGCAGGATGGCGACCTCGCCCGTCGTTCCGGTGCCCACGAACGGGTCGAGCACGATGCCGGGACCCGCCAGGGGCTTGTCAGCGTGCGTCCAGCCCAGGGTCTTGGGATACCTCGGTATGTACTGCCGGGCATAGTCCGCCCTCCCGGCCTTCTCCCTCGTGGCGGCGTCCCTCTCCTCCGCCCCCTCGCCCGCTGGGGCAGGGCTCCCGCTGTGCTCGTTCAGGAGCGAGTACTGACCGAATATCCTCTTTCCCTTGCCCGGCCCCTCGTAGTACTCGGTCTGCTCGACGATTCGTTCCCTGGGCCTGATCTCCCCCCCGTCGTCAACAAGATACTCCGGGCACGTCATGGCGACGGGGCGCTCCACGAGCTCCCTGGGGAATGAGGAAAAATGCCCCCTCCCGCTCCTGGAGGTGCCTATCTGCCACACGGACGAGGGCACCCTGCCCTCCAGGGAGGTGACGCACCTCATGCTGGCGCTGTACCGGTGCTGCTCGACGGGAAGGCCCGTCCCCCCGCCCCCTTTCGGGTCCTTGCCCACCATGCCCTCGGTGCCCTTGTGGAAGAACCTCTTGGCGTCCCTCGGGATGCGCACGGCGCTCACGTCCGACCATGCCTTCCCGGGATGCCTGGCGAAGCGGAACAGGGGCTCCCATCCGTTGCCGTTCAGCCTCCCGCCCGCAGGGTCCGTCATGCACCTCCCGACGCTCGTCCCGTCCGCCAGGACCACTTCCTTGGCCCATACGACCTCGTCCAGGAGGAAGAACCCCGCATCCCGCATGGCGACGAAGAACCGGTCGGGAACGGCGAGCAGGGCACCGTCCTTCCTCTTGTCGCCGATGTTCACCCATACGTTCGCCCACGGGCGCAGGGGCACCTCGCCGAAAAGGCCGACCAGGGAGGCCACGAAGGAGGAAACGTCCGGCTCCTGGCCAGACTCCCTCGGGTCCTTCCCATACCTTCTCTGCTGGTAGTACGGGGGGCTCGTCACCACGCAGTCGAAGAGGACGCCGCCCGCCGCGAGCCGCCGCAGGGTCTCCATGGCATCCCCCTCGTAGATTTGGTAGGGCCTTGATCCGAAGTCCGGGACTATGGGTTCTATCACCAGCCGACGCCCTCCGGCCACAGGAGCTGGAGCAGGATTTCCTGGCTCTCGCTCCTTCCTTCCCCCTCCGCGTTGCATCGGGGGCACACCTGCCAAATACCGTTCGTTTTATGGATGAGGAGGCAGCGGTACCGGGGGATGCGGGCCATCCTCTCCCGCCCCCTCTTCTCCGTGTCGACGTACTCCCACCATGCCTCGTTGCTGGCGTCCTTCATCAGCTCCACGGTCGCGTTCGGGGTCTGGAAGTCGAAGCTGACCTGGAGTATCGCATGGGGGGCCCTGGCCTTGCGCTCCTCAACCGAAACGGTGGGGAACGAGAACCTGTAGGGGTGCCCGGGAACGGAGTCCTCGACCCACGGGGACGGGCCCTCCGCCCCCCTCACCTCCGCCTCTATCGTGGCGACGGCGGAGAGGAGGCCGAGCTTGCGCCCCCTTTCCCCGAAGTAGACCAGCATGTCGCCGTGCTCGTAGAAGTCCTCCTGATCCCGGAATCCGATCTCCACGCCCCGCTGCAGCAGGAACTCCTCAAGCAGGTCCTTGCCGTACGCGTCGCACTTCTCGTGCATCTTCGGGTCGAACATCGGGTTTCTCCATGCTGTGGCGATTTTCTGCATTGTCATAATACCGCGAATGCGGAGAATGGTTGCGCTTTTCTTTCGCCCGTCACAGAAAATAGGGTTTGGAAACGAAAAATTCGACTAGCCAATCGTATATGTGAGGATGGGCATGGGCAGGCTGAGGATGCAGGAGCCGTTCGGTATGGGGGCCCAGTGGCCCTTCGCCCATGCGCCAGGCGAGCCGCTGGGTGGGGAGGCCATGAGGAAGGCCGCCTCCATGGGGCTCTGGAGGGTCGCGGGGAACGCCTTCATATGCGAGTCCAAGAAGGACTTCTGGAAGATACGGGGGAACAGGATAGTCAGGCTCGTCGGGGACGAGGTGGACAACGGCGACAGCCTGGCCGCCGCCCCGGAGGACGATCCGGGCGAGTTCCTGGACGGGCTGCTGGGGGACTTGACGTTCTGAGGGAAAAAGGGGCTTAAAATGGCTGACAAAGAATACAGTTCGATCATCGACGCCATCTTGGACGAGAGGGATCCTTCGTGGGAAGACGCGGGGCTCGCCGATGCGGAGAAGTCCGGGAAGGAGCAGCTAGACCGTACGCACCAGTACGTCGACGAGGGCTTCCTCGACGAGATCGCGGAAGGGTCCAGCCGCCATACCCAGCTCCCCAGCAACAGCAAGAGCGCTGTGCTCCTGAACCGGCTGTCGGAGAAGGACGCTGCCGCCCCCCGCCTGGGGGCTGGCCAGAGGGCGCGGACCCGCCTGGCCGCAAGGCCCGAGGACTACGAGAACGAGCGAGGGAGCGACGAGTCCCTGTTCGAGGAAGTGACGATGTCCCTCGGCAAGGCGGAGAGCGAGGCGTCAGTCGAGAAGAGGAACGTGACGGACGAGGAGGTCAAGAGGTACGTCCGCGACCTGCTCAACCAGGGCGCGCCCCCGGCCAAGGTGGCGGAACGGCTCAAGAAGATAGGGGAGATAGAGCTGCTCAACAAGAAGGACAACATGGGCATGAGCTACCTCAACCAGAACGCCGGGCTGCTGGGTTTGGCCTACCTGGAGCCCAACGCCTACATGCCCTACCAAAGCCCGACCTACGAGCGGGAGAAAGTGGGTGGCATCGGGAAGCGGGCGATGAACATCCAGCCCGTCACCGGGCCGCCGTTCTACGCCGAGTGCATGGGATGTGGCGAAACTAAGCTGTTTGGAGAAGGCATCGAAGGTGTTTCCGGAGAGCAAAGGAATGCCATCGGGGACTTCGCCGACCTGGAAGGCGAGCCGTTCAAGGCCTACTACTGCAACGAGTGCGCCGCGAAGTTCCGCACGGCCTCCAAGACCGCCGAGTCCAAGAAGGACCCCTGCCCGCACTGCAACAAGGACGTGACGCCGGAGAAGCGGGAGGGGAACCACTACTGCCCCGAGTGCAAGAAAATCCTGACCGTCAAGCCGAAGACTGGTTCAGTAGCCACCAGCGCCGACTGCGTGCGCCAGCACAATGCCTGGAAGGCGGCGGGCATCGTCCCCCGCGCCCAGAGCGTCAAGAAGGTCGCCGCCTGCGAGGGCTGCGCCTTCTTCAGGGACAAGACGTGCAACCTCTACCACCTGCCGGTGGTCTCCAATGCCGCCGAGCTGGCCCCCATCGTCAACAGGATGACGGCCGGCGTCCCGGCAAAGTCCAAGCGGGCGGCATTGATCCAGATCGCCAACCGCGAGCCGCAGCGGGCGGTGGCGGCAACGCCAGCCCCGCGCCCCTTCGCCAAGACGTCGCAAAGGACCATCGAGAACGTCCGGGAGCTCCGCCAGGAGGCCTCGGCGGAGTTCGATCCCGAGGCGGTGGAGGCGATGCACAAGGACGGCGCTTCCCTGGACGAAATCTACAGGAAGGGAAGCCTCAAGGTTGGGTCCGTGCAGGCGGGCCGGGCGGTCAAGGCGTTCGTCGCCTCCCTTAAGGAGAAAGGCACCAAGGTCGCCCTGTCCCAGATAGACTGCAAGTTCCTCAAGGGAAAGCTGGGCATACGGAACGCCATCATGGGGGCAACGAAGTGCGCCGACTGCACCTACCGCTCCGACATGCACTGCGGGCTCACGGGAGGCACGCTCCTGGCATTCCCGGGGATGGAGAAGACGGGCAGGAAGACGGCGTCGGCCCCCCCGGAGGACGCCGCGACGACGCTCAGGGAATACGACCTGGTCGACAAGCCCGAACAGGCCGACATCGACCTCAACGAGGACAGGGAAGGGATAGAGATGGGCAGCAAGCCCAGCGCAGGGGACCTATGAGCAAGGCGACGGGCGTGGCGATGGAGCAGGAGATCAGGATAGGGGAGGACGGGAACGTGTCCCGTTCCGGCCCCGTGTTCGCGCAGATAGGCCCGGACGGGGAGACCACCACGACACCGCTCGTGCGCCCGGACACGACGCGGCTGGACGCCATCTACACGCTGATCCAGGACACCGAGGCCGACCCCACCGAGATAAGTCGCCTGATATCGGCGGAGCTCGCCTGCATCACGAAGGAGATGGCGGAGCAGCGGCGGGACTACCTGAAGGCGTACCAGCAAAAAGCGTATTCCGACCTCATCAAGGCGCTCCGCGAGATGGGCAAGCAGCTCATGGACACGGAGGTCCTGAACAAGAAGGACATCCTGAGGTTCGACGGGGAGAAGTTCAAGTTCGCCCTCGGCCAGATCGTTGCCCTGTTCGACAAGGCGCTGAGGGAGGCCGGGGTCCTGGAGGACCAGCGCACGAGCATCATGAAGCACTATAGGGACTTGATGACCCTTGCCGAGCCCCAGATTCGCCGTGAAACCGACAAGATAGGCGGCAAGGGAAAGCTGTGAGGCTCGGAAGACGCATCGTCGAAATCTACAAGCATCCGGTCGGACCAAAGAGGCCGGGTGCGGCAGGGGGTAAGTGACATGGCCGTAAGCGGAAACAGCATTTCGGGAAAGGGCTACCAGGCCTTCGTGGTCAACGAGGGGTTGCTCCAGAAGATCGTGGAAGCGGTCAAGAAGGGCGAGAAGGATGCCCGCTCCTCCGGCGACGTGAAGAGCTTCGAGGTCTTCTACCACGGCTTCAGGCAGAACGTCTGCATAGGGCGCATCTTCGTCGTCCCCGCGTCCGTCTGCGACAAGCCGGACGACTTCCCGGTCGCCCTGCTCTACGGCACGGTGCTCAGGGAGCTCGGGCTGGGCGAGGAGATGGCCGACCTCGTCTCCCTCAAGTCGGGGAGCGAGTTCGACGAGCCGGAGGACGCCAAGGCGCACCTCAAGGCCCTCAAGGAAAGGTGCTTCACCGTCGACGGAAAGAACGTCTCGCTGGTCCTATTCGCCCCCTCCTGGAGCGGGATACGGGAGTACGTGTGCTTCAAGTTCACGGACGACGAGGCGAAGCTGGCGGATCTCCTGCGCCACCTGGTGTTCGGGTGCTACTTCAACCCCGCGGTCTCCAGCGGCTTCGACGCCCTGATGACCAACGTCGACACCACGAAGCTCGACGTGACCGACGTGACGCCCAAGCTGACCTACCCGGCCCTCACGGAGAACCCCCTCAGGGCGTACCCGGAGCTGAGCAAGGTGGGCCTGGCGAAGAAGAAGGTGTTTCTGGACGCCAAGACGGCGGACGCCATAACCAAGGAAGTCCTGGAGCCGGCCGAGATGGACGTGTTCGACGCCCTCGGGGACGCCCTCAAGGGCACCCTGAGGCCCGAGACGAAGAGTCCCGAGGAGGCGGCGGACAGCAAGTACAAGAAGCCGGACGCCAACGCCGAGGTGCCCCGGGCCGACGATGGCACCGGGCCGAAGGAGGCGTCGGCTTCCCCGGTCGCCAAGGCCGCCGACTACGAGGAGGACCCCAACGTCCTGCACTGCAACCAGTGCGAGATGATGAACATCAACGGCCTGAACTGCCACGAGACGGGATGCCCGAACAGCGGCAAGGCGTGGGACCCGGGCTCCCAGGGATGGGTAACGGACACCAGCGACGACGAGGAGCCGCTGGAGGACCAGTACCTCGACGAGACAGCCCCGCACGGGAGCTGCCCGGCATGCGGCGGGGAAGGCACCTACCTGGGGGCCCTGGGCACCCGGCAGCACTTCCGTTGCCGCAACTGCGGCATGGACTTCAGCCACGACGAGAAGGAGGCCTCGGGCAGCTACGTGGTGAGGCAGGACGGGAAGGTGGCCGCGGGCCCCGCCTCGATGGAGGACTGCATCGGGTGGATCCTGGACAAGCAGGCCAGCGGGATCGGCCTCAGCAGGGGCGGGTTCGACATCGAGAAGTTCGGGGGCCGCCTTCCCGAGAAGGGCTCCCCCGAATGGCACCGCCTTCGGATAGCCATAAAGACCCTGCGCATGCCCGACACCATCGCGGGGGTGATGGGGCCGCCGACCAAGGAGGAGGCAAGGGAGACCCTGAGGCGCTACGGGATCGACTCCCGGAAGTACGAAGGGACGTCCAAGACCGCCGACACGGCGGACAACCCGGCGAACGAGGCGGGCGGGGAAGCCAACATCATCCATCCCAAGACCGACGCCGAGAAGGCCAACACCCGCGGGACGGAGCCCGAGAAGGCCCCCGACCCGAACCCCAAGACGGGGGCGGCAAAGTGCCAGAACCCGAACGGCAGCAGGCCCTGCCCGAACGACGCGACCGAGCAGTACACGGACTCCAAGGGGAAAAAGTGGGGCCTCTGCCGGGCATGCTACACGAACTCGCTGGCGGCCCGGGACTCGAAGAAGGCCAGCGACGCCAAGACGGCGGGACCGTGGGCGAACGACGGCGCGCCGGGAAGGACCAGCCTGAGCTACGACGAGTTCTACGCCCCGACCTGGCGGGAGCTTGCCGGAAAGGCAATCGGCCTCCCCCCCAGGAAGAGGGCGGCGTTCGTCAAGGTCTCCTACGTCGAGCACTGCAAGGGCCACAAGAACTCAAAGGGCGAGCTGGCGGAATGGTGCGTGAAGTCCCACGAGACGGGTAAGATACTCTCCAGCCACAAGAGCGAGGAGGCGGCCAAGTCACACCTCCAGGACATGCACGCCCACAGCGGATCGCTCAAAAAGGCGGCCGCCCATGCCAAGGGCTGCGAGTGCGGCTTCTGCAAGAACAAAGGGAAGCTGCCCGGCACGAAGGATGACGAGAAGAAGGATGACAAGAAGGAGGCGAGCAGCCATCGGGCGACGTGGGAGGATCGCCTCCAGAACGTCTACGATGGCGGGTTCGAGGAGTTCAAGGCATACTCGGACACGTGGGGCCTTGCCAGGCGGCTCGGATACGAGAGCGCCGAGGCGGCATGGCAGGACAATCCCCTGGTGACGGGCTCCGTGGACCCGAAGGACTACGGGGTCGTCGGGGAGGGCCGCAAGACCGCCGACACTGTGGACAACATCGCCAACGAGAAGGGCGGCGAGGGGGCGATGGACCCCAAGACCGACAAGGAGAAACCCAAGACGGCGAAGGCCGCGTCGCATGCCGAGGTCCGCAGGGCCGAGACGGGGCACTCCAAGCTGGTGCAGCAGAGGGCGGAGGCCAGGAAGGGCGAGGAGGGCACCGCCGACGCGGTGGCTGAGGAGATCGCCCGCCCGCTGGACGGGGACGAGGCCGCCGTTTCCGAGCGCTCCAGGGCCGCCTCCGCCAGGAGGGAGAAGGCCCTGAACAAGAAGCGCTCCATCCAGGTGCAGTCCTTCGGGAGCATATGGGACGACGCGTTGGAGCACGCCGGGATCAGAGCCTCGGAGAAGGCCAAGGACGACCCGGAGGTCGCCATCGCCATCTCGGTGGGGGACGGCAAGGCGAAGGTCAAAAAGGCCGACCAGGACGTCGCCCCGGACGTCGCTAAGGCGAAGTCCGGGCTGGAGGGCAAGACCAAGGCCGAGCTGGCGAACACCCCCGTCTCCACGCAGACCGTTGATGCGGAAAAGCTGGCCGCCAAGAAGGCCGACCAGTCCGTGTCGCCCGACATCGCCGAGGCCAAGTCCAGGCTCGACCACGGGGCGAAGGACTCCATCGCCGACAACCCGGACGCCACGAGGACGGAGGACCCGGGGAAGTTCGCCAAGGCGGCGGACGGGGTGGCCCCGGACGTTGCGAAGGCCAGGTCGGAGACCGACAAGGGGGCGAAGTCGTCCCTCGCCGACAACCCCGCCGCGACCCAGACGGTCGACCCGGCGAAGCTGGCAGCTACGGACGAGGACGGCTTCCCGGCCGGCTCGGACGTGCCGGGCGAACTGCGCCAGTCGGTGCGCGAGAGCGACCAGGAGCCCCCGGAACGGGAGGGGACCGTCGAGAAAATCGAAGCCGGACGCAGTGAGGACGGCTCGGAATACTCGTGGGTGACCATCGACGGCACGAGGTATTTCACGCTATGGGATGCGGCGGACTTTCCCCTCAAGGAAGGCGACAGGGTGCAATTCTGGAGCGGGAGGGCGAGGATTCCGGAGCTCCACTCCGATGCCCCCGATGGCAAGTTCGACTATGCCAACATACTGGGTCCCGCCGCTGGGCCGGGCGGCCCCGCCAGGCTTGCCGCCAAGCAGGCCGATCTGGGCACGTCGTCCGACGTCGGGCATGCCGGGCCCGAGGCGGGACCGGTGGACAACCCGAACGCCTCCGGCACCGTCGACCCCATCGACGCGGCGAAGGTGGGATGCGCCGCCACGGGCGACGACCTGGACGAGGAGATGGGGATGGGGGCGATGCTGGGCGACCTGGCGGACCTCGCGGCCAACCTTCCGGAAGTGACGGGGGAGGAGCCCGCCAAGGCCCCGCAGGCCGGTGAGGGCGGGCTGAACAACGAGCCCCCCGCCAAGAAGAAGGCCGGGCAAGGAGCGCCCGCCCCCGAGGGGGAGGCCGACGTCGAGGTCGAGGACCTGGGCTCAATCGTCCTGCTGAGGCCGAAAAGCGACGCCGCCAGGGAATGGATCGACGAGAACCTCCAGCTCGAAGACTGGCAGTGGTACGAGGGCGGGGCGGCAATCGAGCACGGGTATGCCGACGCCATCATCGAAGGGATGAAGGACGACGGCCTGAACGTCGTGGGCGGCCCGGGCCTGGAGTCCGAGGCGAGGAACGTGATTCCGGAAGAAAGCAACATGAGCATGGAGGACGAGCAGAAGCTGATCGAGAAGGGGATAGTGGCCCCCCCGGGAAAGAGGGCAAGCGAGGGAGGGCTAACGCCCGAGGGCGAAATGAGGCTCAGGCTCGCCCAGGAGCTCATCGACAACGACGACGAGCGCATCTACGACGTGGCGGCCAACGTCGGCCAGATAGTCGGCAACGTGAAGCACATGAAGTGGTTCCTGGAGGCCGTGGCGGCGGACCTCGACGACGACGAGGTGCTGGAGTATTATGCGATGAGGCCCGAAGGCGAGGGCGGGGCGCTCGACGACATCCAGGAGCACTTGCCGACCCAGGCGGGCTGGAGATAGGATGCTCAAGAAGGCCGACTTTGAAGGCTGGACGGACTGGCAGACCTGGTACGTCAACCTGCTGATCGGGAACAGCCGCTCGACCCACGACGCGGCCATGCTGGGCGTCCGGCACGCCATGGCGTCGGGGGCGTCGAGGGGCCTTCCGAAACAGGGCATCGTCAACCTTTGCGCCAGGAAATTCGCCGAGCGCTTCAGGGGCATCAGGGACCAGGCCAAGCGGGAATACGAGGAGAACGCCCTGGAGGCCCGGACGGAGTCCGGGGAGTTCGAGGCCAGGCAGATCGAGGGAAAGAAGCCCCCGAGCACGGGAAGCCGGGCGGGGGACGTCCTCGCCGAGGCGATGGACCTCATCCGCAGCGACATGGGCGGGCAGTCGGGATGGCTGGAGCCCTGGACGGAACCGAACTGGGCCGAGATAGCCGAGAACTGGTTGGACGAGACTGAAACCCAGGACAGGGCAGTGAGGGAAGAAAAAAGGGAAGCGCCCAGGGGGGAGGGGATGCCGGTGGAAAACAGCTTCGACAAGCGGTTCATGAAGGAGATGGGCATCAAGGCCAGCACCGGGCTGACCTATTTGTCGGTCCTTGCCGACTTCGGAGGCCCGCGACCCGCTTCCGGCGGGCCGGAAAAATGCGGCTGCGAGGAGGGCGCGTGCGTCCTGCGGCATGCCGCGGGGGAATGCCCGCATCCCGCCGCCGTGCTGGTGGAGGCGCTCGGCATCGAGTCCAGGCTCTGCCAGGAATGCGCCGACACGAAGAGGAAGGGAGCCCCCGGGGAGGTCAAGATCCTCGGGACCATCGGGCCCGACGAAGGCGGGGCGGCGGGAAGCGCCCCCGGCGGCAGGCTGGTCAAGCTGACCCCCGAGGAGGAGCACGCATAGGACTTCGCCTTGTTCTACGTGGACGAGGGGAAGAGCGACGACGAGGCGGCGGAGCTGGCATGGAAGGACCTCCAGAAGGAGTTCCCGAGGCTGAGGGACTTCGAGGGGGCGGAGCCCTGAGGAAACGGATGGATGCCATCGACAACACGGAGGTCGGAAGGCGATGGGACGGCCTGAAGCTAGGCCACCTTCGTATCGGATGGCTGAGGACGCAAAGCCACAGGTTCCCAGTGGATTTCTTCGACCGTCCGTGGATGCGGCTGGCGGACGACGAAAAGGAACAAGTGGCTTCCATGGCCGATAATGTGTCGCAGCCGGGATTCAACCACAAAGAGGCCGTGCATATACGGAAATTCAGTGGTAACAAGGAAGATGCCTTGAACAAGGTCGTCAAAATCCTCGGAACCAACGGCGTGGGCACCCTGGTCGTGGGGGCAATTGCCGTGCAAGAGCACGGATATGCCCGCAACACCGAGGACATCGACTTGTCCGTGTCGAATGCCAGGCAAGCGAGGTACATCCTGATCCAGAATGGGTATAAGATTCTCAATCCGATAGCAGTTTCGGACCCCGAAAACAACGTGAAGATAGACATAATCCAAGGCGGATGGAAGATAAAAGGGACTGACGTTCCCAACCCCATACCGCAGGAAATCAACACGGAACCGAAAGTTTGCGATTTGCCCACCTTGTTGGATTTGAAGATAGGGAGCTTTATGGGCAGCTACAAGGGTGCCGAAATCAAATTGCAGGTACGAGGCCAGGATATCGTGGATGTAAAAACATTGGTCATAAACAACAACCTGCCTCGTAATTTCATGAAAGGCAAAGTGCATCAAACGGAATACGAAAAAATATGGGACGGCCTGCACGAGCCCCCGCAAAAGGTATCCCGTCAGAGGGCATTGGAACTTCTTGCCGGGGCGGAGGAAGACGAGCTTTTCGCTTTCCATCAGTCTAATAGGGAGAAGAAAATGGCAAAGGACAACAAGGTCGAGTTCGTGCTCAAGGGCAAGAAGCGGGAGGCGAGCTTCTCGTCCCCCGAGACGGCGGAGGCTTTCATCAAGGCCGCGGCCGAGAAGTGGGGGCCGGACTTCTCCGCCCCGGGCTCCGTCGCCGTCACCTCCGACAAGAGCTACATCGACGGGGAGAAGCCCGAGGGGCTCAAGACGGCGGACACGGACAAGCTGGAGGAATGGGCCATGAGGCCCGAAGGCGAGGGCGGGGCGCTCGACGACGTCAAAGAGCACCTGCCCGAGGATATGGGGTTCACGGGGCGGCTGGTGACCCTGTCCACGGACGGCTACGGACGCCTCCAGGTGTCCGCCACGGACGAGGGTCAGAGGCTGGCGGCATCCCTCGCGAACGAGGCGACCGTCGACGCCCTGCACCACCTGCTGGCGGAGGCCACGGAAAATGGCTGGAGATGGGAGGCCCCCGAGGACCTCGGGGCGCTGACCGACGCCCCCATCATCAGCGACCCGGACGGGAACGTCTACTGGCACCAGAACTACCAGGTCGAGGACCCGGTGGAGACGCTGGCCAGGGGCGGGACCGTGCAGTTCGACTCCGGGGGGACGAAGGAAAGGGAAATGGGGCCAACGGAGGGCGGGGTCGTCGCGTCGAAAAAGGACGTCCGCAAGGACGGGAAGGCGGGGAAGGAGGCGGGCTTCAACTTCTTTTTTCCCGGCCAGGCGCTCAGGGAATTCTATCCGGACCTCCAGCACGAGCTGGTGGACTCCCCCAACGCCACGAACGCCCCCATGGTAGATTCCGGGGTGGACGTCGCCAAGGGGACGAACGAGTCCACGATAGGGGGGATCGTCGGGGACCCGCACGAGGACCCCGAGCTCGACATCGCCATCGAGGCGTCCTTTGACGGGATGAAGAAGCTGGGCTACGTCAGCACCTCCCCGGGGGCGGTCGGCCTCGGCAGGGACTTCAAGCCGCAGGTGCTCGAAGGCAAGCCGTTCCGGACTGAGGACGAGATCAGGGGCCCGATGTTCCAGGAGGAATTCTACCAGAACTTCGACATGGGCCCTGAGGGCGGGGCGATGAACGTGGTCGCCAAGCAGGCGGCGGCGTTCGGGGGCGAGAAGGAGCAGTTCGGGGCGTTCCTCAAGAAGGTCATGGCGGAGGTGGCGGCCACGTTCATCAGCGCATGGAAGGTGACCAGCCGGCCGCCGCTGGACAAGGTGCCGGGGACCGGCTCCCTCCAGCTCGACCAGGTGGAGCAGCGGGACTTCTCCGGCATGTCGGGCCTGCTCATGGGCCAGGAGGGGATGGGCAGCCGGGTAAAGCACCTGGTGGACAAGCTGAACGACAGCGAAATTCAAAGTTGCATCAACGATTCGTGGGCGCAAAGTGCTGTCTGGAATAGCACCCTAAATGGAGGATTTGTGTATGAGGTATTTGTTAGGGCCGAGAGCTTGGACAGTGAATCTCTACTCCTGAAGTATCGTTTCATTACTGGAGTCAGGGATTCTGACATTAAATAAAATGGAGAAACTAAAGGACTTGAAGGGTCGTAAAACCATCCTTGATCTATCAAAGGAAAGGATCGGGAGGTTGCGGCCCGTAAAGGTGGTTTCCTACAAGCCCGTAACTTGGGAATGCCTATGCGATTGCGGGAATGTAGTGACCGTACCCATTGGCAATCTTCACGGAAACCACAGGAGAAATACCATCAGTTGCGGATGCTATAGAAGGGAGAATGTGTCGAAACTGACACGAAAACGCCCATATGAGTCCCTTTACAGCAGCTTTCTCTATGTCTGCAAGGTTCCGGGAAAGGGAACTGACATAACCTACGAAGATTTTCTGGAGTTCACAAGGATAAACAAGTGTCATTATTGCGATGTGCCCATCATATGGACTAAGCACAACATCCATTTGAGATCCCCAGGACATCGACAAGCCTACTACCTTGATCGCAAAGACAACCTGAAAGGCTATACCAAGGACAATGTGGTTGTCTGTTGTACTCGCTGTAATCGAGGAAAGTCCAACCTGTTTTCTTACGACGAATGGGTCGAAATCGGAAAGTGCATCCGAACCATGAGAGAGCACAAAGCAGTGAGGGTTTTCAATGCGACCACAGCTTAAAAGGGCGGGGCAGGCGGTGTCCTTCCTCCCGTGGAAGGAGTTCATGGCGGGGCTGGCGGACGACTACGGCCTCGACGAGCGCACGCTCGTGGACCGGGAGGAGGAGGGTGACCTACTCGACTGGCTCCGGGACGCGCCCGAGGACGACAAGGAGGCGGCCTGGGAGCCCTCCCCGGACGCCCATAGGCCCGTCCTCGTCCGCCATGCCGCCGCACGGGCGGCGACCGCCATCCCCACGTCGGCGTCCTACGGGGCGGTCAGCATCCGTTCCTTGATTTGAACTTCTGAAACTGTTCCGGAAGTCGACCCTCGCCTATTTGACCCTTCTTTTTTCGTTGAGCCTCGACCGGTAGAGGTCCCCGACCCCCGCCCCCGTCCTCTGCTTCGACGCCTCCTGGCCGTCCTTGTCCTCGCCGCTCCCGCACATCGCCGACAGCGGGCCCATGCCGCCCCTGGCCTGGGCACGGTTGAACCGCTCCGCCTCCGCCCTGTCGGCGGTGATCTCCAGGATCATGCAGTGCTTGCCCTCCCAGCTCACCTTCGCCATCACCAGGGGGACGTCCTCCCCGGAGCACGATGGGCAGTCGTTGGCGTTGCCGGGCTTCCCGGGCATCAGTACGAAGTTCTTCGTGCATTTCCTGCAAGTCCTCGGCTTGATTGGCATGCCGCCTCCCTACCCCAGATGATAGTATACCGAAAAACTTGAAAAATTCCCGAAAATTGCTCGTCCAACGGTGTATAGTAAGGACGGGAGGATACATATGCTCAAAAAGGCGGAATGGACGAAGGTGACATGGGACGGGACGGAACTCCGACTGCATGCCGACCGAATAGATAGGTCGAAGTCCAGACAATTTTCATCGGGAACCATTGCGTTTTTCCCGAAAACACATAAATTGTCCATCGGTAGCGGGAGGAACAGGGCCGTGCTCGACTCCCCCGTGGCGATGGACGGGATGGTTGAAGCCGGGCAACAGATCGAGATCGTCCTCTATGCCTCCGAGACGCCCTACATGGTCAACGGAAAGGCGTGCCAACGCCTGGCGACCTTCAAGCAGCGAGTGGCGACCAAGAAGCATCCCGAAACCGTCTTCGTGATCTCCGGAAACACAGGGATAAAAAGAGATTCGACCTCCATATCGAAGGGTTGGCTGATGCCCATCTACCTACACCATGTGGGCATAGCCACCAGTGAGATTCCAGCGTGGCTAGAAGGCGTCAAGACGAGGGTCAGAAAGGCAAGGCAGCACATGGCGTACATGTTCAAGGAAGCCCTTCGGGCATGCACGCAGAGCATCCCGGCCGTGGAACTCGGGACATTCGCCACTCACGTGGTCGAGGTCCTCGACCAGTTCAACATGCGTCAAGGCAAGGGCCGGAAGTTCTCCTACAAGAACGAGCTCAGCGAAAAGGCGAAGACGGATTTGTCCGCTGTCTCCTTGCGGATGGTTGCCAGCAACCTGCGGCACGACAAGAAGCACGAGCATCCCGTGCCCGAAGGCCTCTTGGAGGAGATTGACAAGTTCCTCGCCCAATATCCCACCGACTTCACCCCGCTCTTCCGCATGATCAACCACTGGGACGAATGCTGGCGCAACGACCCGGACGTGCGCGCAGGGAAATATCCGCTCAGGGAGATGGTGTTCGACGACAAGGAAGGATGGAAGCAGCGGCCGAACAAGGCCCCCAGCCTGGACGGGGTCCGGCAGATGTTCTCCTCCCTGCCGGAGCGGGACGTCGTGTTCGAGAACATCAAATGCACCTTGAAGCAGCGCATAACCAACGACGAGAAGCCATGGAAGGGGCTCCCGAAGCTGCGCTACGAGGAGGACGAGAAAAGCGGAAACATCACCCTTGCCAACCGCAACAAGCAAGGGAACTCGGAGGCCACCACCATACGAAGCTTCCTTGCGGGCCAGGAAGTACTAGGCCTGACGCTGGGCCCTCCCGTAGACCCCCAGGACAGCGGGCACGAGGAGGCGGGCAAGGGCCGGGGAAAGCGCTGGAGAAACCGGCAGCTACGTCCCCTGACATTCTCCGGCGGAAAGGGCCTGAAGCCCTTTACCGTGGGGGTCCTAATAACGTCGAACCTCGGGGAGAAGGCCGGAAGCCATTACATCAAGAAATGGTGGCTTTCCTTCAAGGAAAGGACGGGGAGGATTTCGCTCTCCCTATCGCTGGAGCTGCCCGCCCCTGCGCCCGTGAAGGGGAGCACCGCAGGCCTCGACCTGCGATGGAGCACCAGGGAGAACCTGGCACAGATCGGCACCCTGAGCCTTCCCGCCGAAGGCAGGACGATGGCGATCTTCGCAAACATGAACCCGAGGCCCCCGATGCTGGCATACGCCGTCGCGGGCGTCCTCGGCGAGCGCCCCGAGCTGCGACATAGTTTCCTATCGGCTGCCGAATGGAGCGGCATGACGGGCAAGTGGCTTGCTTCCAGCGGCCTGCCGGAAGGGGGGACCGAGAGCGCCTCTGACTTCGAAAGCAAGATGGACGTCCTGGACGCGGCCTCCTCGAAGATGCTAAACATGCGCATCGTGACCGAGAAGGAAACAGGCGTCAGGCTCTTCTCCTTCGACCCCGAGCCCTTCGTGGCCGAACTGGGCGAAACTCGGTGGGGCAGGCGGAACCGGGAGCATGGCAAGAAGGAAACCGACACGTTCGAGTACAAGAAGGAGATGCAGGCCGAGCGGGACCTCTGCGAGGATCGCCTCAAAGAACACCTCATGGAGGAGCTGGGCGACGATGTTCCTCCCTGGCTCAAAAGAAGCCGTTCCTCGGGCATCAAAAGCCTGCTCAAGGACGACATCCTCATGGCGGCGCATCCCGAGGCCAGGGCGGCAATCGTGAAATGGGCGACCGAGGACGCCAAGGCCGGAGAGCTGTTCAACTTCATCAGCGGGCGCATTACCGGTCGCCGCGAGAAGGAGTACGAGAAGGTCTGCACGCTGATCATGCAGACGCTGGCGGACAATGGTTACGGGAAGGTCGTAATCAAGAACATGGACGTCAAGGGGATCGGGGAAAGCCGGGAAAAGTCCAAGAAGACGGAAATGTTCCACGAATACAGGCAGCGGCTGGCCCTGGGGGACTTCACCGCCATCCTCAGAAACATCGGACGGAATCACGGGGTGGAGGTCGCAGTCACGAAAGCGGCGTCGCTCGAAGTCGTACAGACGTGCAACTCCTGCGGCTACTTCGGCGCATTCGGCGTCACGAAGAACAACAGGCTCGAATGCCCCAACTGTCACGCACGCTTCAAGAAGACGGAGAATGCAGCTAAGAATCTGGCCGCCGCCACAAGCGCCTGACGGCGGACAAAGGGTCGCCTGATTCGTTGCATGGGCGAAACAAACTAATGGGACTGACGATATCCCCGCTGCCAAGGTTGGTCGGAAACTCGTTCGTCTCCCCGAGACATTTCAAGGGGGGAGACAGGCGGGGGACTCTCCTCATCACGACCGGCCCCCGGTCAATCCCCGTTCCTGATGGGCGGGTCGAGGTGCTCTACGGCGTGCAGTGCCCGTGCGGGGAGAAGAATTGCCTGCACGACGCCGACGCCACGGATCGCTACCTTTCCGACGACTCCAATTTCCTGTCCTCCCGGTGCCTCCTCCAGTCGGTGGACCTCGTCACGCTGGAGGAGCTAAGGAAGGCGACAAAGGGCCTCGGGCAGACAGCGGGGCTCGAAGAAATCTCGGAACTCCCGACCGAGAGGTACGGATGGCTCCTGCAGAAGGGCATGCTGCCCCCAGGATCCCCCAAGGACCCGACAACGTACCCGAACTGGGAAGGATGGACCGACCTTTTCGGGGTGCCGTGCTGGTCGGTGGAGGAGATGGCGGAAAAGATTCTTACCCTGGGGCACATGTTGCACGGAAAGAATCCGGCCGACCTCATCAGGCTGCTGGCGCTCGACGGGTTCCTTGCGGCCCTGAGCAGGAGATGGAAGGTGGGAAAGAACGAATGCGTGGACCTCCTGCTCTCGATGAGCCCCGAGGAGGCAGCGGCGCTGGTCAACGACCCATCGGGACCGAGGAAGGGAACGGCAAGGAGCTGCGAGGCCCCCGGGATCACTACGGACGGGTGCATCCTGGAACGCCTGAGGGAACTCAGGAAGGCAGCGGAAACCCTGGAGGGGTTCTGGTCCAACCAGGAATTCGTCAGGGCCTCGGAGATCGACCACATCTCCCTTCTCTGGAAGGCCCTGAGCCATGGGGGGACGAAGCTCCTGAAGAAAGGGATGAAGGAAGCAGTTCCAATGTTCCGGGACAGCTTTCTGAGAGAATGGGAGGGGGCCGAAAGATACGTGAGGAGATACCACGGGGACTGGATGGTAGCCCACATCGTCTGGAAATCCTTCGAGGCCCTGAAACGGGACCGCATCCTGTTCAACCTCGGGGAGCCAGGAATAGGAAAGAGCCGCACCGTGTTCGCCCTGGCCATGGAACACGAATTCCGGAACGTCCTGGTGCTGGCCACCAAGTCCACGCTGGACAAATTCACGAACAGGGAGAGGGGAAGGGAAAGGACGAGGCAGTGGGAGGCGCACGCCAGAATCGTCGGGGAGGGAGATGCCAATTTCCTGTTCACGGACTGCGACGATCTGGAGGGCATGGAAGAGGGGAAAAGGAACTACGTGTTCGTGTCCGAATATGACGTGCAGAACAATCCGGATGGGCTGGTGAAGCGGCTTGCCGCCATAGGATGGGACATGATGGTGGTGGACGAGCTCCAAAACTGGACGGGAAGCAAGGGCCTGGACGAGGCCCTGCTTGCGGAGAGAAAGAAGGAAGGAAACCGGTTCAGGAACCTCTCGTTCCTGCGTAAGAGCATGCCGCCCGAATGCCTGTTCTATCTCATGACCGCCACTCTCATGAGGATAAGCCTGAGGGAGGCATATAGGATGCTGGAACTATTCACCGGAAAGAAGTATACATCCATGGACGACGATGCCTCGGCGGCCCTCAAGCTCCGGTACGAAACCCTGTCCAGGGGATCGCGGTTCTACATCCGGCCCTCCCTCCTCCCCCCGCCGAAAGCCGTCGACTGGAAGCCCACTGGAACGCTGGTATTCGAGCAGCACGGGCAAGAGGATGGTGCGGACTCCGTGGGGACCAGAATCACCACCACTCATTACCTGCTGGGCGAATCCCTACTGTCCTCGCTCCCGAGGACCACCAAGCCGACGCCGCAGGCGGAATGCGTGCTCATCAAGGGGGCGCTCAAAGAAATAGAGGACAGCCCACTGCTGATGCGGCTCCTCCGGAAGGCGTCGAGGCCCATCCTCTATACCCATTTCGTAGACGGTCCTGTGGCGCTGCTGGCGGGATGGGCGAGGAAAAAGCTGGGAAGAAGGGCATACCTCTATACCGGGGAACTCAAACAGCTCGACATGATGGAAAGGGACCCGAAGTGCGTCATCGTGGCGAGCGCCCCAATGACGACGGGGATAGACGGAATCCACAAAATTTCCGACATGGAGTTCATCTTCGGGATGCCCTGGCACTATGCCCAACTGGAGCAGTTCGCCCGGAGGATCGTGCGCCCCGACTCGGCGTTCATGGAAGGCGGCGTGCTGATAGTCAACTTCGTGGCGGACAACATTCCGTATAGCCACAACCGCAACGGGAGGGTGCTGGGCAGGAAGAAGACGCACTTCCTGGTCATGAACGCAGACGTTCCCCGAGAGCTGCGCAGGGAGGTGCCGGAAGCGGAAGTCAGGAAGATGCTGGACAACCAAAGGAAACTGGCCGGGATGTCCATTCCCCTTGAAGATGCCCCGGCAGGAAGCGCCGAGCCCCAAGACAAGAAATTCTGGGCCCTCCTGCACCGCCTGACGGACAGGACGCACAACCTCTACTCGAACTCCGATTCCGCCAAGCTTCTGGCCAGAAGGGAGGGAGACTTCCTTGCAAGGGGGAAGGAAATGATATTCCTGCCTGACTACGAACGGGAGAACGAGGAATTCGAGGGGAGAAACGGGAACGTCAGAGACGTGTACCTCAACTACGTCCTGCCAACCACAGGCAGGCGCATCCTGGACATCGGCTGCGGGACCACGGGCCCCGCCGAGGCCTACAGGCTGGGACTGGACGGCATCTCCTTCGCCGATCCCTTCCTGTCCAAGCAGGCATGCCAGAGGTTCCCGGAGGTGGAGGCGAGGGATAGGAACGCCACGGGATACGGGGACAGCTCGTTTGACTTGATCGTGAGCTGCCTCTCCATGTTCGCCAAGAACCGGAGAAATTCGGTATTGGAGATGGCGAGGCTACTGGCCCCCGGGGGGATGGCGGTGATCCGGGAGCCCCACGGCAGGCGGTGGGTGAGGGGGTTGGACGCCCTGCTTGAAAAGGCCGGGCTGATCGTGGAATCCCAGGCCCTGCCGGGGACGGGAATGATGGAGATCGTGGCAAGAAAGAAATTGGAAGCGGGCAGTAAAAAACGAAGTAAAATTCAAAGGAGGCACCAATGAAGTCGAAATTCATCATTGAAGTAAAGAAGGGCATTCAGTTCCTCAAAACGGTCGCCGGGACGATCCTGTTCGAAGGGAAGCCCCGCATAGTCGAAACGAAGTTCGGGACGTACTTGGTCTTCCCGAGAAGCCACAAGGGTGGGGAGAAGCTGGTGGAGGTAAAGGCCCGCCACCGGGTATTCTCCGAATTCAAGGTCGAGGATGGAAGCGGGGCCACGGTATACCGGCAGGTCAGGAATACCCCGGACGGCAAGCTCAAAAAGGGCGATTGGCACGTCAACGCAAGCGACGTAGCCTTTGCATAGAACGACTCTCGGAAGTGGGGCCAGCCGCCAAAGGGCGGTGGACGGTCAAGCGTTCTTTGACAACTTGAAAAGGCCGCATAATTGTGCCTTTGTCCTCCTCCTCAAAAAATTGGAGGTCCCGCCCTGCGGCGGGGCCTCCAATGGTCGTTTTTTTGAGGCAAGTTCGAGGCTAAGTCCAGCGTCTACACTATGCTAAAAGGAATCGGGTGAAGACCACCCTAGTTCATCGGGTAGATGAAACACGGCGACGCCCACGGCGGCGGCGACCGTCGGTGAAGACCACCTTAGTTCATCGGATAGGTGAAACACAACTCGATTGCCGTCGACACCACGGGATGGTGAAGACCACCTTAGTTCATCGGATAGGTGAAACCACTCGAACAAGAACCTCGACAACGTCCCTGGTGAAGACCACCTTAGTTCATCGGATAGGTGAAACGCCGCCCGAGTTCCAGCCGGATGGCCTGCAGGTGAAGACCACCTTAGTTCATCGGATAGGTGAAACCGATAGGGCCCACGGGATACACGGGGCCAAGGTGAAGACCACCTTAGTTCATCGGATAGGTGAAACGCAGATCGACCAGTGGTCAATGGTGTAAAGGTAAAGACCACCCTAGTTCATCGGATAGATGAAACTCCTTGGGAAATGTCAACTGCCTGCCGATTGGTGAAGACCACCCTAGTTCATCGAATAGGTGAAACAGCTCATCCGGGGGAAGAACTCGAAGAGCAGGTGAAGACCACCCTAGTTCATCGGATAGGTGAAACCATAGCTCGGTTGGTTAGAACAGCGGACTCGGTGAAGACTCCCCTAGTTCATCGGGTAGATGAAACTCCAGGTGGATAGTCCAGAGTTCCTCAATCGGTGAAGACCACCCTAGTTCATCGAGTAGATGAAACCACGTACCGGCGATGCGAGCACGCCATCGTGGTGGAGACCACCCCAGTTCATCGGGCAGATGAAACTCTTCAAGCTCGTGGCACCGTTTCTCCATTTAATAAGACCACCCCAGTTCATCGAGTAGATGAAACCATGTCCATGTCCATGGGATTCACGCTGTGGCGAAAACCACCCCAGTTCATTGAATAGATGAAAGTCCAGAGAATTCACGCTGCAGCAAAAATCACCTCAGTTCATCGGGTAGATGAAACCATGACCTTGCTGTTCAGTACGGACCACTCCAGTTCATCGGATAGATGAAATTTGACGAATGCTTGCGCCTGCTCCAATGGAAACCACCTCAGTTCATTGAATAGATGAAACAGTTGAGGGCTGTTGGCGAAGGATTCACTCGGTGGGGACCGTCTCAGTTCATCGGGTAGATGAAACTCCAGGTGGATAGTTCAGAGTTCCCCAATCGGTGAAGATCACCCTAGTTCATCGGGTAGATGAAACGAATGCTGCTAGCGGTAAGGTAAAGGTCATTCCAGTTCATCGGGTAGATGAAATTTCGTGGCGTGCAACAGCCTGTGACACGCTGGTGGAAATCACTTCAGTTCATCGAGTAGATGAAACGTGTTTGAGTGGCTGCGTCGCCCCCAAAGTGACGGAGACCATCCCAGTTCATCGGATAGATGAAACGGAAGCCGCAAGGCTGCGCCCGACAGCCCATGTGGAGACCATTCCAGTTCATCGGGCAGATGAAACCTTAGCTTCCCGGATGGGTAAGACCATCTAGTTCATCGGGTAGATGAAATCGAAAGCAGACCCTTGTCAGCATGGGAGTGGCAAAAGACCACGCTAGTTCATTGGGTAGATGAAATACTAACCTCACCCGTTCGCACAAGGGTAAAACAGGGGATGAACGAAATTTCAAGAATCCTTGAAATATCAGAATACACCGAGGTATACTACAACTGGAGGACGCATGATACGGAAATGGCCTATGGGCTTGGACGACAGTGGATTCCTTTTGAAAGTAGGTATAGCACCCTGTGTGCTGGAGGACCCCCATCCCGGGCCGGTGCCCGTCGCACCGCCGGAGACGATGCCCCTGATCGACGAGGACCATGCTTGGCTGGCGGACCTCAAGGTGGTGTGGGACGAGGACCCCGAACCGGGGTTCGTCCTGCCCCAGACCCTCGGCGAGTACTTGACCAGGTATCCGGACGAAATCAGGGAGGCAGTAGACGAGGCCGACAAAGATATAGGGTTTGCCACGCTGGCCAAGGGCAAGGACGCTTGGGCGAAGGAAGTGGCGGACATGTTCGCGGACTTCCTGGACGAGGGCTTAGAGGATGCGGTGGCGATGTACTCGACGTTTTCCAAGATTCGACCAGGTCAGCGCCCGTCCGAGCACACTTCCATTCCTACATGAGAGCAAAGGTGAGGTGGGGACTCCAGGCGCTCACAAGGGACCTGACGGTGTAGTGGATTTTAAGATTCTCTTAACTATCTTCCTTTCACACAATTTGAAGAGAGTCGGGTCGAACCCCGCCCTGCGGATGGCGGACTTGGTGAACTCGTCCGTCACCTTCTGGACCTCCAGGACCCTGCGCTCGGCGGCCTTGACATCTTCCTTCGCTATTTCGAGCTCCTGCTCGGCCGCCTTGACATGCCGGGTCGCTTCCTCCACGCCGCGTGCCGCCTCGTCGGCCCTGTCGCCCAGGAAGAACAGCACCTCGGCGTCGACCTCGCTTATCGTCCCCCCGTCCTCGGCCCCAGGGGCCTTTGTCTCCTCGTCCAGCTTCAGCGCCGCCTCCACCGGAATCCTCTCCCCGTCATGCTTGCCCATGTTCCCTCCTTCCCTCGACCCGTGCGATCCACTGCCCGACAAGGGCGGGGACGACGAAGTTGACGCTGTTCCCGCAGGCTCGATATCGGTCCATCCAACGGGGATAGCCATATACTGCTCGCACAACTCCGGCGTAGGCACAAGCCTCGGGTTCCGCTGCACCACCGCCCTCACCGCCATTTCCTGGAGCCAATTCATGCTTCCTGTCTTGCCACTGTTTGCGCGTTTCCGCCAGCGCCCGTTCCGCTGCTGAATGAAGTTCTCCCTCGACCATTCCATGACCAGGATCGCCTTCGTCGTCGGGGTACTGACCAACGGGAACAGGGGAAGCCCATTCCCGGCAGACGAGCCATGTCCTTTCGCGGATGTGCGGGGCGTCGAGGACTTCCACGTCCAATACGAGCGGCCAGCAGGCGTAGCCAGCTCCCTCCAGGTCGGAGAGCACCCTGTCCCCGTCCTCCGTGCGCAGGAGACGAGAAACGTTCTCAACGAGTATCCAGCGAGGTCGTAGCTCTCGGATGATGCGGCTGTACTCGAACCAGAGGCCGCTCCGCTCGGTGGGATTGTCCGGAGTCCCAAGCCCCCGCTTCTTCCCAGCGATGCTGTGGTCCTGGCAGGGGTAGCCTCCGCTGAGGAGGTCGACGGGCTCAAGGTTGTGTCGTCCACATTTCCTCACGTCCTCGAATCTTGGCACGTCCGGCCAGTACTTCTCCAGCACCTTGCGGCAGAACGGGTCTATCTCGACCTGGAAGGCGGTCTCGAACCCCGCCATCTCCAGGCCGTAGTCGATCATCCCGGTCGAATGCCCGAGAAAAGGGATCCATGTCTCAGCCTTCTCTCGGGCACTCGGCACCTCCTTCGGCCGGCTTCCCGGCGAGGTCCTTCAGCGCCTTCACGTACCACAGGTCCTGGATGTCGGCGTCGGTGATCTGGCGGAGATGCTCGGGGCCCTCGATGGTCCCCCACCAGGACTCGCAGCCCCACACGACGCGCTTCAGGTCAGGCACGTAGAGCGCCGGGTTGGCATGGGGGGCGATGGTGAGCACCTTCTCGCGGGTGTGGTAGTAGTGGTCCACGGAGACGGTCAGGTCGCCGAGGTATACCCCGAGGTAGGTCTTGTCGTCCTGGCACGGGCGGACGCTGCACCAGGAGCCGACGGCGGGGGCCCCGGGCCTCTGGCCTTCGAGGGTCCGCACGGAGGACACCTCGATGGGGAACCTTATCTGGCCGGGGACCTTGACGTACTTGACGAAGTCGTCCAGGGCGCTGCTGAGCTCCTCCATCGCATCCTTAGCCAGCTTCTTGCGGAGTTCCTTTGCCATCGTCGCATCCTCCATGCAGACCAGCGTTCGCTAGCCTGTCATTCCTTAATACTCCTTGGCGGCGGCGAGCCTCACCATGGCCTGCACCTTCACCCTTTCGAGGTGCTCCAGGCTGCGGGCGAGCCTCTCCGCCCTGTCCCCGGAGACGCCCGCCCTCATCCTTCCGAGCCTGGACCTCACGTCGAAGTACGCGCTGACGACCATCCGCCTGGCCGCACCGAGCGCGTCGCCCTTCGCCCCGGCGAACCTGGCGACCAGGGCCTCGCAGTCCTTTGCGAACATCATGGCGGCCTTGTAGGCATCCCCATGCCCGACGTGGACCTTCCCGCAGGACGGGCATTCGTACGCCTCAAGCCCGAAGAGCGGCCTTTCCTCCAGGGCCCTGATGGCGGCCAGGGCGCTTTCCCCGGAATTGTACGAAACCTTGGCTATGCAGGACCATCGGGCATGGCGGGGATGCCTGAACAGGGACGACGAGCTGGCGGGGCGGAAGGGGATGCGGTCCCGGGCCGAGAGGCGCTGGTTCATTTTCCCCCTCCCGTGCCCGCCCGGATGCGCCCGTGCCGTCCGCACGGGTCGTCCTCGCGGCAGCAGTCGGTGATGCCGATCCTCCTGCCGAGGCCGTCGAGGCAGGGCCTGAGCCACACCCTCTCGCCCTCGTAGTTCTCGACGACCGTGTCGGCCCTCCAGCGGAGGCCCTCCAGGACGTCCTCGTGGTCCTTCCTGCTGGGCGTCTGGCCCATGCTACATCCCCTTCCTGGCATACTGCTGCCAGACCTCGGTGTCGAGCTGGCGCACGGTCTTTTCCCGCCGCCTGGCCTCGTCGACGAACGCCTTCTCCAGTTCGAGGTACCGCCGTCCCGTGGGCGTGGCCTTGGGGGCGTCGTACCCCTGGGACCGCAGCCACTTCAGGACATGGGTGTCCAGCGGCACCACGGAGGCGTCGGGCCTGGAGTAGAGCAGGATCATCCTGGCGGTCTTGGGGCCGATGCCCGGCACTTGCTCCAGCGACTCGACCCACAGGGCGTCCAGGTCCAGCCCCACGGCGGCGGGGAACGCCCTGCGCAGCAGGGAGTACTTGCCGAGCCGGTGCTTCCTGAGCCTCTGGAGCAGCTTGCCCTCGGACATCAGGTACCTGACCCGAGCGAACGGGGTGGAAAACAGGGGCACGGACTGGTTCCCGCTGGCCCTCGGCACCGGCATGTCGGCCAGGAACGCGTCCAGCTTCGCCTCCGTCTGGTCGGCCCGCTTCCCCGCCACGCATATGCCGAACAGTATCCACCATTCGAGCTGCTGGCGGGTCATCCGCCCGGAGATGTCGAACGGGTCCACCGATGCGGGTGCTTGGCTCATCCTTCGTCCTCCTCGACGGTCTTGTCGTACTCGCCCCTGAGCGCCGCCTCGCACCGCCGCCTGGCGATCTCCGAATAGTGGGGATCGACATCCACCCCCACCACCTCGTCCCACCCGGCCAGGAGGCAGCCTATGACCTCGCTCCCGCTGCCGGAGAAGGGCACCAGGATTCTCCTGGGGCTGGCGCTCGGCGGAGGCAGGAGGAGCGTGGCCAGGTATTTGGCCAGGGCTATGGGCTTGACGGTGGGATGGTTGTTCCTGACGCACTTCGCATCCTTCCCGGTCTTGGGGTCGACGTGCTTCTGGCTGCCGAGATCCCCGCACTTGTGGCAGGGGACGAAGCCCAGGAGCCCCGTCTCCCTCTCGCCGCGGGACGCCTTGGCTTGGTAGAAGAAGCGGGAGGGGCCTCCCGCATCGCCGAAGAACGAGCCCGGCAGCCGCTTGTTTGCCGTCGAGTATATGCCATGCTCGCCCATCCGGGTGCTCGGCTCGTTGCCTTGGACCGGCGCGGAAGCGCCCCGCTCCCCGGCCTGTTCGTCGAGCAAATAGCACGGGCACGAGGGATCCGTATGGATCGCAGCCTTGCCCCCGACGTACCGCTCCTCCTGGCCCGTTTCGATGGGCATGCCCTTTCCGCCGCCGAAGATCGGGGTCTCCTTGAACCGCGAGGAGGGGAAGTGCCCCGTCGCTGGCATGTCCACGATTTCCGTGTGCTTGCACGTGCACCCCAGGACGAGATTGGCGGGGTACCTCCCCCTGGCGTCGCCGCCCCTGGGGCCCGGCCTGACGGAAAAGTCCGTCGATCCCTCCTCCGCGTAGCTCCTGTCCGCCGACGCCTCGCCCTCCCTGCCGCCTCCCCCCTGCGCCTCGCCGTCCGCGGCGACCCTCGCCCCGTCCACGTTCAGCGCCCCGCTGCCGAGCTCGGTCGCCAGCTCGGCGTAGTTCCTGTTCCCCATCGGGGCCTTGAAGCACAGGACGGGCTCCCATGCGGGCTTGAGGCTGCACGTCTTGTGCCCGGACCACGGGGCGGACTCGGCGGAGGCCGGGGCGGTGATGGTGGCCCCGTTGTCGGACCGGTCGCTGGGCACCTTGCCCGCGTCGTCGTACCCGGTGTTGTCGACCCTGTTGGGGCGTGCCCGGGACGCGTCGTACCCGACGACCCTGCGCTCGTCCTTGTTCCTCTTGTCGATGAGCTTGGAGACGTCCAGCGCCTTGGGCATCCCAGAATTGCCGGTTATAAAGACTTTCCCATTGCGCCTCACTACGAAAGCCCCAGTAGGAACGCTGACGCACCACATTTTCCCTACATATTGAATGGAAGTGATCCTCGCCAAATCGGTTCTGGTTTTCCATACCTTTCGTACAACTTGTGGTCCCGGTTGCACGCAAACAGGCTGAAGTTCTTCATCCGGTTGTCCTGAGAATCGTGGCTCTCGTGATGGACGACTTCCTTCCTCGTCAAACACCTGCCGATTGCCTGAGCGACCATCAGGCGATGTTCCATAACGTATCCGTCCTTCCCGGCCATCGCCACAAACCCCTTTGGGCAACGCACGTACTTTACCGGCTTGTAGTTCCCGTGGCTGTGGCGGTACGTGACCCCGCCCGTCCAAGCCGGGTTGCTTGGGCCCGTCATCTTGATGCGATAAGACTCCAGACTCTTTTCCGTCCACGCGGCCCTGCCCTTGTTGGCGTGCAATTTCCACTCTTGACCGCGAAGCTTTCCATTGCATTTCCGCGAGCATGTCGGAATCCGAACTCGCTTCATCCAACAACGTGGTCTCCACTTCTCTCTCCCGCACACTTGGCAAGTTATCTTGATCATCCCCTGGCGGTCTTCGAGACGTTTTCGAGGTTTGGGAGCTTTGACGACGCATTTCGTCGAGCAAAAGACATTCCTTAGTGCTTGGTGGCGGTTGACCGTAGGAAAGGGAGTCGAGCAGCCCTTGCACATCTTCCAATACGGGAACACATACCTCCTTTTCCTCTGCGGCGCACTCTGCGACTTGAAATAGCCTTCTTCCGCCTCGTTCAACAACGCAACGATGATTTCTGGAGACGATCTGGTCTGTATAATCTGATTGAATTCTGTAGGCGGTATCCGAGTAGTCATAAATATGCACGTTTTCTATTGGTTGCCACGAGAATTTCCCGGAATCAACCTCATAGCAAAGTGCGTGAGAACCTTTTATGGCTCTATGGTAAGGCTCCCATAGCCCGTTTACGAGAATCTCCGTATCCTCGCTTAAACAGCCATAGAGCCACATAATAGTGTCCCACATCTCGAACCCGGCATCCTCGATGCCGCACGCCAGCCGGTGCCACATGCGGGTGCCGCCGAAGAACAGCGATACCGCTCCCGGATGGAGCTCGGGCAGGAGGACCGCCGCCCACTGCTCGCACCATTCCTGGTACTTCCTCCCGATGTCGCCCTGCCTGGCGAAGCTGGGCTTGTTGCCGTCCGCGAACCCCCCGAGGTTGCCGGGCGG